>ERZ1370068.7127-contig-6064_pt1 | contig 139267 bp, 175 predicted proteins | sample MGYA00561227_ERZ1370068 | MGnify/ENA primary metagenome ERZ1370068 (study PRJEB38410, sample SAMEA6850437) | metagenome | study: Metagenomic assessment of the ecological functions of the soil: analysis of the soil microbiota associated with the...
ATTCGTGTACTTCGTTCAGTTTGCGTATTGCTGGATTTTCGCCGGGGTCACCTGGTGGCATCGCTCAGCGTAATTATGAAAAGCGGCGATATGCGAAAATTGATGAGGCGATGCGTTGAATTGCAGGCCGGATTTCTCGATCTAGTGATTTATCCGGGCGCCCTGCTGAGATCAAAGAAAGCTCGGTTTGGCTCAGGTGGAAGCTCACAGAAAACACGCCCCCGACCTTTGGCCGTGGCGGCGGACGACCCAGTTCGCGTGGAGCACGCTTTTATTTACGCGGTGGAACTGGAAGGCAAAGTGCCGGGTCAGAACTGCGTATCATGACAAAGGGGGTCATGGTTATGGACTAAGGCGCGGCGGATTTTGCCGTCACGAGCTGGCGAGGCAGGTCGAGGGACTGGATGCGCAGCCGCCAGCTCCTTGCGGAACACTTACCGCGGTGAAATAACAAAACTTTAAGGGATTAAGCGTATATCCCAGGTATCAGGGGTCAACTCAGCGGCAACTGAAACCGGCCAGCAGCTACCCCAGGAACCATGACTGTCCTCGGACCATTATGCTCCCCCGCTGCCATCACTTTCCGACTCACCACAATTGTAAGTCACGTTACGATTGCGAATGACTTTGTGGCGGGTGCCGACAGTTACAATGCGGTCATGACCATGACGCCTTCCCGCAACCAGCGCGCCGCCTGTGGCTGATCGCGCCACCCGCCGATCAAACTGTCGCCTCCAGTGCGGCCTTTCCCTGGATTATATCGCGGCGCGATGTGTTCCTGATGATGGCCGGTGTCGCGCCTCTGCCGACGTGGCGGCGGCGCTGCCTGAAAGCGGTTTCTGGAAGCTTCCTCTGCTCACCATCAGTCGCACGTCGCATGGATCGGCGTGCTCGCTGCGACGATCCGAGCCCAGCCGGCCTTCTCCTTTCTGGTCGGCGCTGGCGCTGCCGTTCTCCATCGGCCAGCCGGGCGGCGCGCGGCCGATCCCGGCGCGCGGATGTTCCTGGCGCATGCCGTCCTGGCAGGTCAGTCAGCGTGCTGATTCTGCTCGGCGTCTTTCGCTGCCGTTCGACCCGGCGAGCCCGCAGACGCGGTGGACGTTCGAAGGCGCTCAACGCAGATCGGGCTGCGGTTACGGCGTGTCTGTTCCTGCTCCAGGTTGCCGGCCCGCACGCGGTCAGTTGGATCGCCTTTGCGCTGGCGGCGGTGTGCCGGCTATTGGGCGGCGTTCGCCGCTGTATCCGCTCGCCCGGCGCGCCGGGTTCGACTCTGCCGCCAAGCGTGGGCGTGCCAACGGACTGTGGCGCCGAGGTGCTGATCGGCGGTTTCGCGGCGCACTGGAACAAGAACAGCAATCTCGCGTGGGCCTTCGACACGTGGTTCCTCAACCTCTTCGAGCGAGGAAACCTTTTCCTGTTCAATGGCGGCGGATACGCGACTCACGAGTTTCATTCCTACCCTGGGCGCGATGATCTCGGCCCGGTGCGGAGGCATCTTGCGCGGCGGCACGCGCGCCGCGCGAAATCAACACCACGGCATCACGCCGGGGTTGCCAGCCTGCTGCTGGGCGCAGCGCTGGGCTGGGCGGGCATTTGCCGGTCGTCAAGCGGATCTGGATAAGCTGGACTTTGTTCAGCGGCAGCTGGTGCTTCTGCTTCCTGGCGGCCTTTTATCTCATCATCGACGCCTGGCAGCGCAAAGGCCTGGGCTTTTCCTTTGGTCGTGATTGGAATGAACTCGTTGCCGCTTACTGCTTCGCTCATCTCTTTGAAGGCTTTGTCATCGAGAACCTGGCAACCAGCTCGGCAAAGACTTGCCATCTTCGGCGAAGAACCTTACAAATTCCTTTTCCGCGGCGTCCTTGTATTACTGGTCCTCTGGCTCATGCTGTTCTGGATGTACACCGCGAAAATCTTTTTGCGAATCTAGCTTCTCAGCAATTCTTTGGAACCAAAGCTGGAAAGGCGCGTTCTGACTTCCCGCATGTCAGTCTTGCCCTTGCCAGGCCCCGCAAAATTGCTTTGCCAACGCCGACCACCGCGTGTCATCATCAGCAACGACTTGGATCTGGACGTCGAAGATGCGGCACGCGATGCGCCGGGAACAGGACCAGGATGCCGCGCTCCCTGGTGAATATCTGTATCCGATGGTCGCTGATTGTTCGTGCCTGCCAATCTCCGCGCCGGGCCGCGGAGAGGAAGATCCCTGACGGAGGATATTTTGTCAAACTGTTTCAGAAACTGGATCAATTTCGAGGCGAGGTGCCTTTCGAGCGTGGGTCTCCGTATTGCCGTTAACCATTGTTTGAACGCCATCCGGGCCCAGAGAACGCCTGGCCGGAATGGCGCATGCTGGCGAACCTGTCGAAGATCAGGCCGCAGCTCGCCGAGGCAGCCACCGCCGACCATACGCACAAGCGGACCCCGGTCTCCTGATGGGCAGCTCGAGAACTGGTGGATATTCTGCTCGAAGCTCTTAGCCCCGAAGACCGTCTCCTGATCCGCATGCTGGAAATGGAAGGAGATCTCTCCGTTAACGAAGTTCGGCAGCGCACCGGTTGAGATGGCGACTCTCATCGGGTCCACGCGTTCCGTGCGCGGCGCAAAAGCAGAATAGCGCTTTAGAACTCTGGGAACTCAAGGACGTTTATGAATGCGGTTGGATCCCGGTCTCAAGCGTTTGCTCAATTTTGTCCCGTTCGCTGCGGTTTCCGCGCCGGAAGAGCTCCGTTCAGTTTCGACGCGTGCTCGCCTCTGGGCGCCCAGCCCGCCGCGCTCCTTCAGGGTGCAGCAAAAAGCCTGGGGATCGCCGGCGCATCGCTCGCCACCTTGTTGCGTACTTTTTTGCTGCTCAGCGAAAGCGCGCACCCTCACCGCTCGCCAGGGCCCGAGATTTCTTCCGCTTTGAACTTCGTCGCCAATAATCTTCTGCGATGAACTTTCTGCAAACACTGGAAGGTCCTTCTCGTCGTCATCCTTTGTGTTTGCGGAGGGTGTTGTGCCGTCACGGCTTCGCGTCGTCGAAGGTGTAAACGGGCTCGTGCCCTCGATCGGCGTCTGCTTCACGCCGTCGAGCATCGTGGGCTGCTCGAACGCCGGCCGCTTCGAGGATCGTCGGCACGATGTCGATGACTGAGGCGAACTGGCGTGCGGATGCCGCCCTTGTCCTTGATGCGCGCTGGGCCAGGAGATGACCAGGCCGTTGCGCGTGCCGCCGAAGTGGCTGGCGACCTGCTTGGTCCACTGGAACGGCGTGTCCATCGCGTGCGCCCAGCCGACCGGATAGTGGTTGTAGCAGTCGTGGCCGCCCAGCTCGTCCATGATCGACAGCAGGTACGGGACGGTCTCCGCGACGCCGTTGGCCGCGACGCCGACCTCGTTGGCCAGGCCCTGCAGCGTCCCTTCGGCGCTCGCGCCGTTGTCGCCCATGATGTAGATGATGAGCGTGTTGTCCAGCTCGCCGGTCTCCTCGATCGGCGTCGAGCGACGCGCCCGATGTTGGTAGTCGGCAGTAGGCGCAGACAGCCGGCGTAGACCTCCATCATGTGGGCGTAGAGCTTCTTCTGGTCGGCGGTCGAGCGAATCCCACGCGCGGGATCTCCTTGGGCCGCGGCGTGAGCTTCGTGTCCGGCCGGGCACGACGCCCAGCTTGCTTCTGCCGCGCGAGCGTCTCCTCGCGCAGCTTGTCCCAGCCCTGGTCGAACTGCCCCTTGAACTTCGCGATCCACTCCTTGGGCGCGTGGTGCGGCGCGTGGGCAGTGCCCGGCGCGTAGTAGGCGAAGAACGGCTTGTCCGGCGCCAGCGCCTGCTGCTGCGCGGATCCAGGCGATGGCGTGGTCGGCGAGGTCGGCGTCGAGGTGATACTTCGCGGGCGTGTTCGGCGCCTCGATCGGCTTGGTGCCCTCGTAGAGCGCCGGGTGCCACTGGTCCGTGTCGCCGCCGATGAAGCCGTAGAAGTACTCGAAGCCCGAGCCCCGTCGGCCACAGGTCGAACGGCCCCGCCTGGCTGGACTGCCAGTCGGGCGACGTTGTGGTTCTTGCCGAACCACGCCGTGTTGCAGCCAGTTCTGCTTGAGGATCTCGGCGACCGTGCCGCAGCTCTTCGGCAGCAGCGTGTTGTAGCCCGGATAGCCGGTGCCGAGCTCCGTGATCACGCCGGTCGCGCACGATGTGATGGTTGCGCCCGGTGATGCAGCGCCGCGCGCGTCGGCGAGCACAGCGCCGTCGTGTGGAACATGTTGTAGCGTAGGCCGTCCTTCGCCAGCTGATCGAACGTTGGGCGTCGGGATCGGGCCTCCGAACGGTCGAGGACGCGGCGAAGCCCACGTCGTCGGTGAGAATGAGCAGCACGTTCGGCGCGCCCTTCGGCGCCTCGAGCTCGCTGGGGGAAGTCGGGCGTGGATTCCTTGGCGGTGCGGCCGATTTTGCCGGCGAACGGCAGCGCAGGCTTGGGCAGGACGTTCTGCTGCTCGGTCGACGACACCGTCGCGCACGACGCGACGAGCGCGAGACCGACGGCAGCACGGAGCAACCTAGCGGATCTCATGGAGCCCTCCGAGGAGACGAAGACGACTCGTGGCGCAAACCGCCAGGCCGATCGGGATCGTGGCGGTCGAGGCGAGCTGGACGCGCTCTCGACACGGGGTAGTCAATGCCCGGCCCCGGGGGTGTCAAGGGAACAGGCGAGGTTGGGATAACTGACCTCGCTCCCCCTTCCTTGCGCGCGAACGACGCCTCACCCCCGGCTACGGCGTGCGCCAACCTCCGCCGTCCGCAGCCCCGCCACTACCCGCAGCCACCCTACCACCGAGTTCCAACTCGCGATGTTTGCCTCTGGCTCGCTCTAGTCGCATTCGGTACTCCAGAAGCGGGGTCAGAGCAGTCTCGATAGACTCCTCATGCGGTCCCGGCTCGACATCACTGTGTCGGCGGCTCGCCCCACCCTGTAGCTCGTCGAGGCGGATCCGCATCGACTCGTTGGCGCGCAACGGGTCGGTGAGGATCTCCTCGCGGTTGCGGTGCGCGACGCTTCGCCCGCCGCGGTGCTCGAGAGTAGGGCCACAGCCGCTCGCGGATCGGCGGCGGCAGCACGCTCTCAAGTACTCGAGCGCCATGCCGCGATGGATCTCGTCCTCGGCGTAGAGCCCGCGGAACGCGACCTCGACGAGGCTGGCGCGGGAGCACGAGCGACAGCAGCGTGAACACGTGCTCGCAGGCTGGCGCCAGGCGCGCTCGGCCACCACGCGGTCGAGGCACCGAGCCCTCGTCGCCGTCGCGCGGCGGGACCACCGACTGCTGCGCCTGCCACACGCCGCGTCCGACATCGACCTCGCGCGCGACGGCGGCGAACACGCGGTCGTTCGTGAGCCGGCGGCCGCCATGCCCGTTCGGGTCTCGCCGCGCGGCCCCGCGTTCCTTCCACCGCAGCAGCGCGCGACCGCACTGAACTCGGATCTCGAAGCGCGGATCCACGCAGGCCCGAGGAACAACACCTCGGCGGCGCGGGGGGTACGGGCAGCGCGCGAGAATCCGCGGCACCGGCGCCGCGCGGCGAGATCGCGCGCGGGATCGAGCATGAAGTCGCCGAGCGAGCCGACTCAGCGTCGCCGGGCGCGGTCGCGCAGCGCGGCGAGCACCGACGAGGCCATGTCGTCGCGCGCGAGCAGCATGAGCAGGGTGCGGCAGCCGCTCGGCGTCGAGCGTATGCCGGCGCGTGATCGACCGCCCGCACCCGCGCCGACTCGCCCGAGCGCAGGTCGGCGATGTCGGTGAGGAGATCCCACAGCTCGGGCGAGATCGGCTCGGACGCCTGCGCATCGCCGAGCCCGATCTGCGCGCGCAGGTCGGCGAGATCGATGCGCTGCGTGAGCGCCGCGAGGTCGATGGTCTGGCTCAGATCGAGCCCGCCGATGGACGCGCGGTTCAATACGGCCGCCGGGTCGCCCGCCGGGGCGGGCGGGGCCTCGCTCGCACCAGCCCGGAGGCGGGACGATCGATGTACCCGCGACGGAACCACACCGCCAGCCCCAGGCTCCCGAGCGCGAGCAGGACCGCCACGACCAGCATCGGCACCAGGCTCCCGTGCGGCGTCAGCATGAGCAGCAACGCCACCAGCCCGCCGCCGAGCGCGTCGCCGAAGGCGATCGAATCCGACGTCGGCGATCGTCTTGGTCACCCGCTTCTCCTCCGGCGCCACCGGCGCGAACGAGCAGCTCGTAGCCGGAGCGGAACAGCGAGTTCCTCACCACCGCCTCGCCGCCGCGTGCGAACGCGACGCTCCAGAATCCCGGCGATCCAGCGCGCCCAGGCCGCCGGCGCGACCGTTCCGGGAAGCAGCGCCACCGTGCCGGCGACCCCCAGCCGCTCGAGCGCGCAGCGCCCCACGCGGTCTGGACGACGAACGTCAACAGCGCGGTGCCGGTGTAAGAACACCGAGAACACGCGCACGAGCGCCGGCCCGCCGTTCCACGTCGCCGTCGCGTCGGCCTTGAACGCGTAGTCGAGCAGGGCCGCCATCCAGCGTGCCCGAGGCGGTGAGCAGCCCGATCCGGCGCAGGTAGCGGTCCCGCGCGAGCAAGCGCAGTCCGCCGCTCGGGTTCATGCTCGCGAGCTCCGCCGACGGCGCGCGCGGCGAGCCGACCCCATCGCCGCGACCGCGCACACGATGTGGAGCCCGGCGAGCACCGGCAGCATCGTCAGCACGCCGCCCACAGTGTGCGACGCGGTCGGCGAGCACGCCGCCCATCAGCCCGCCCAGCGTGCCCAGCGCGCCGATGCGTCCGATCTCGCGGCGCGCCGTGCGCGCGTCAGCCGCTCGGAGATGAGCGACCAGAAGCACGACACGACGATGGGCCCGAGCACGGCGGCGTGGAAGTACGTGGCGATCGCGGCCAGCGGCGGGTTCCGGAACGATAGCGCCCACACCCCGAGGAGGAGCGCCGCGTTGACGAGGAGACATCGACGGCATCACGCGCGCAGGTCCCCAGCGCGCGAGCACGCGCGTGAACCCGAGGACGACGACGATCGGAGACGATTGCGGACGACGTCAGCAGGGGCGGCAGCGTCGTGATCGGGAAGTAGGACAGGAACAGCGCGTCGCGCGTCGCGCTGCTCGCCACCTGGTAGGCGATCATCTCGGGGCGGCCGTGGCCATGGCGGCCACGACCGCCGAGCGCGATCATCCGTCGTCATGGCCAGAATCCTCGCACCGGGGTGGCGCGGGCGAAGCGCCGGGGGCCGCCGACGCTCGCGTCAAGCGAGCCGGCGATGCGGGCGCCGTGCGGCAGCTCGCCGCGGGGCTCACCGCGGCGTGCCGTGAGGCAACGTCAGAACGAGTAGCCGAGCAGCCCGGGTCCGGCATCAGGTCGGGCTCCACGCGTCCGGCATGATCTCGACCTCGCACGGCAGCGGCACGACGCTCATCGTGGCCTGCTGGACCTCGGCCATGAGCTGCGGCGCGTAGGGGCAGAACGGCGTCGTCAGCATCATGCGCACGAGCGTGCGGTCGGGCTGGAAGTGGATCTCGCGGATCAGACCGAGGTCGATGACCGACAGCCCGATCTCGGGATCCATCACGGTCTCGAGCACGGAGCGGACCGCGACCTCCTGCTGGCTCGGCGCCGACGTGGTCCCCGCGGGCGCGGTGCCCGAGGACGCGTTCTCGCCGCGGACGGCGCGCCGGAGTCGGGCTCGGCCTTCGCGGGATCGATGCCCCGCCGACAGGGCGCGGCGTGCCGCCACTCGGGTCCATCATGCGCTCGTAGTCGTCCAGATCGCTCATGCCCACCCCACTCTGAATCTCGTCGCCTTCGACGCGAACTTCGTACGTCGGCACCGGCGTCGTCGCCGGCAGCGAACACAGCACCGCACCGGTCGCGCACGTCGAAGCGGGCACCGTGGCGCGGGCACTCGATGACGTCGCCCTCGAGCGTGCCCTCGGCGAGCGGCCGCCGTCGTGCGTGCACACGTCTTCGAGCGCGTAGTATGCGCCGCCGACGTGGAACACCGCCACCGATTGATCCTCGAGCCGCACCACCTTCACACCGCCCTCCGGGATCTCCCTACGCTTGGCCACCGTGACGAACCCGTCGGCCGTACGACTCAGGGCTCTCCTCCTCTTCGTCGGGCCAGCGGTTGATGCCGTAGACGCCGGCCTTCAGGGTCTTGAGCGCGAGCAGCGCCGCACTTGAGCCGCACCGGCCCCAGTTCGACGCCGAGCATCTCGAGCACGTCGTCGCGCGTGATGGTCTTCGCCTCCTCGAGCGACACGACCCGAGACCTTCTCGCACAGCATATCGCGCCGCCGCCTGGCTGATCGCGCAGCCCGTGCCCGAGAAGCGCGCATCCTCGATCCGGCCGTCGCGGACTCTCAGATCCATTCGGATCTTGTCGCCGCACAGCGGGTTCGCGTCCTCGTAGCGGACGTCCGGATTCTCGAGCGTGCCGCTGATGCGTCGGATGGCGGTAGTGGTCGAGGATCGTCTCGCGGTAAGATATCGTCCCAGCTCATCGCGAGAACACCTGCGCGCACCTGGTGGAGTCCGGCGACGAGCACATCGCACGTCCTCGCGCAGCGAGTAGCAGTGGAACGACGCGCGCGCCGAGGCCGGGATCCCGAGCCTCGCGTGGAGCGGCATCGCGCAGTGGTGCCCCGCGCGCACGCACACACCGTCGCTGTCCAGCACCGTCGCGACGTCGTGGGCGTGCACGCCTTCGCACGTGAACGCCACGACGCCCCCGCGTCGCTCCGCGCGCGGACCGATCACGCGCACGCCCGGCACCTCGGCGAGCCGCTCGAGCGTGTACGCGGCGAGTGATCGGTCGTGGGCGAAGATCTCGTCGCGGCCGTAGCGCTCGAGGCGCGTCGACCGCCGCGCCGAAACCCACGGCCTCGGCGATCGGCATGGTGCCGGCCTCGAACTTCCACGGCACCTCGTTCCACTCGGACCCGTCGAGCCGGACCTCGCGGATCATCTCGCCGCCGCCCAGGAACGGCGGCATGCTCTCGAAGCAGCGAGCGCCGCGCCCACAGCGCACCGATGCCCGTCGGTCCGAGCATCTTGTGGCTCGTGAACGCCATGAAGTCGACGCCCAGCGCCTGCACGTCCACCGGGCAGTGCGGCACGCTCTGCGACGCGTCGACGAGCACGAGCGCCCCGGCCTGGTGGGCCGCGCGCGCGATCTCCTCGACGGGATTGATCGTGCCCAGCACGTTCGAGATGTGGACGAACGCCGACGAGCTTGACGCGTCCGTCCTCGAGCAGGCGCGGCAGGGCGGCCCGATCCAGCTCGCCGTCATCGGTGACCGGCAGGTAACGGATCTCGATTCCGCGCTCCTCGCGCAGCGATGTGCCACGGCACCAGGTTCGAGTGGTGCTCCATCTCGGTGAGCAGGATGGCGTCGCCGGGCTTTAGCCGTCGCACGCGCCCAGCTGTGTGCGACCAGGTTGATCGCCTCGGTGCTGTTGCGCGTGAACACGATCTCGCGCGGCGACGCGGCGTGGACGAAGCGCGCGACGCGACGGCGCGCGTCCTCGTAGGCGGCGGTCGCCTCCTCGGCGATCCGGTAGATGCCGCGGTGGATGTTGGCGTTGTGCGGTCGCGTAGTAGCCGGTCCATCGCCATCGAGGACGTGCGTCGGGCTTCTGCGACGTCGCGGCGCTGTCGAGGTAGATCAGCGGCGTGTCGCGCGGCTCGCGGAAGATCGGGAACTGCGGCACGCACCGCGCGCGCGGATCGGAACGGCCGCGCATCGGGGCGGCCGTGACCGCGCCGCCCGCATGCACGATGCACCACGTTCGCTATCCGATCTTCTTCTGGATCGCCTCGCGGAGCTGCTCGCGCACGCTCTCGAGCGGAATGCGGTCGATCACCGGGCGCGAAGAATCCTCGACGATCAGCCGCTGCGCCTCGGACGCGGCAGCCCGCGCGCCATCAGGTAGTACATCTGCTCGGGGTCGACGTTGCCGATCGTCGCGCCGTGCGTGCAGCGCACGTCGTTGGCGAGGATCTCGAGGCCCGGAATGCTGTCGGCGCGCGCCGTGTCGGAGAGCAGCAGATTGCGGTTGGCCTGGTAGGCGTCGGTGCGCTGCGCACCCTCCGGCGCACCTGGATCAGGCCCTGATAGACGCTGCGGGCGCGGTCCTTGAGGCAGCCCTTGATGAGCAGGTCGCTGGTGCACGTGTTCCGCGAGGTGGCGCTGCAGCGTGTGCATGATGGAAGTGCTGGCGGCCGTCGCCGAACATGAAGCCGTGCACGAACGCCTGCGGCACCCGGCGCGGCGAGGTCGAAGTACGAGTTGCGTCTTCGTCATGCGGCCGCCGAGCAGGGTCTGGATCCACTGCAGCTCGGCGTCGCGGCCGATCTCGCGCGCGCTGGTTCGAGTAGTGGTAGACGTTGCGGCCCCAGTCCTGGAGCGATCCGAAGACCAGCCGCGACGTCCTCGCCCAGGAACACCTCGGTGCCGCCGAGATGGAACGCGACGCCGTCGGCGGTCTCCGACAGCTGCTCCTCGATCACCGTGGCCTGCGCGCACCGTGCCCAGCGATCACGACCGTGCGCGGCGCCGCGAGGCGCCGGCGCCGTCGATCCACTGGAAGATGCGGATCGGCATGCTCCAGCTCGACGCCGTCCGGCACGGTACACGAACACGCCGCCGGACCGCAGCGCGGTTCCGATCGCCGTGTACCAGTCCTCGCCCGCCTCGAGCCGTCGTCCCAGCACGGCGCGCACACGCTGCGCCGTGCTCGCGCACCGCCCGCTCCATCGAGCACGCGATCACCTCCGCGCTCGCCAGCGAGGCTGGCACGCGCTCGAACACGAGCTCCCGTCGCGCTGGACGATCAGCGCCTCCGTTCGCGGTCCGCCTCCAGTCGAACGCGGATCCCGGCCGGCAGCCCCGCCTCGCTGAGCACCCGGCGCCGGTGCGGCGAAGGGGTCGAGCGTAGGGAGAGCCTCCGTGAGCGTCCGGAAATCAGTGCGACGCCACAGCTCGTCGTCACGCTTCGGCAGCTCGAGCGTCGCGGCCGCGGTGCCCGCGGCGCGACGCTGCTCGATGGCCCACGCCGGCTCGCCGGCGGACGCGGCGCGCTCCACCGCCCGCGACGTCCAGCGCACGTCGAATCCGGTCGTGGTCGAAAGCTCCGTCGGTCGTCATCCGACCGAACCCTCCATCTGGAGCTGGATCAGCCGGTTCATCTCGACGGCGTACTCCATCGGCAGCTCCTTCACGATCGGCTCGATGAAGCCGGACACGATCATCGCGGCGGCCTCTTCCTTCGGGATGCCGCGGCTCGTCAGATAGAACAGCTGCTCGTCGCCGATCTTGGACACCGTGGCCTCGTGGCCGATCGACGACCTGTGTCCTCCTCGATCTCCATGTACGGATACGTGTCCGACGCGCGAGTCCTCGTCGAGGATCAGCGCGTCGCAGTTCACCGTGCTCCGGCAGTTCACCGCGCCCTTCACGACCTTGACGAGCCCGCGATAGCCCGGCGCGCCCGCCGTCCTTGCTGATCGACTTCGAGATGATCTTGCTGCGTCGTGTTCGGCGCCGCGTGCACGACCTTGCCACCCGCGTCCTGGTGCTGGCCCCTGCCGGCGAATGCGATCGACAGGATCTCGCCGTGCGCCCCCGGCTCCATCATGTAGACGCTCGGATACTTCATGGTGAGCTTGGAGCCCAAATTGCCGTCGACCCATTCCATCGTGGCGTCCGCGTACGCGACCGCGCGCTTGCGTCACCAGGTTGTAGACGTTGTTGGACCAGTTCTGAATCGTCGTGTATCGGCAGCGCGCGCGTTGCGCTTGACGATGATCTCGACCACGGCCGAGTGCAGCGAGTCGCTCGAGTACGATCGGCGCGGTGCATCCCTCGACGTAGTGCACGTACGCGCCCTCGTCCACGATGATGAGCGTGCGCTCGAACTGGCCCATGTCCTTGGTGTTGATCCGGAAGTAGGCCTGCAGCGGCACGTCGACCGTGCACGCCCTTGGGCACGTAGATGAACGAGCCGCCCGACCACACCGCCGTGTTGAGCGCAGCGAACTTGTTGTCGGTCGGACGGAATCACGGTGCCGAAGTACTCGCGTGAACAGCTCCTCGTGATCCCTCAGCCCCTGATCGCACGACAGGAAGATCACGCCCTGCTTCTCGAGATGCTCCTTGATCTTGTGGTAGACGACCTCGGAGTCGTACTGCGCGCCGACGCCGGACAGGAACTTCTGTTCGGCCTCGGGAATGCCGAGCTTGTCGAACGTGCGCTTCATGTCGGCCGGCACGTCTTCCCAGGACTTCGCCTCCTCGGAGGTCGGCTTCACGTAGTAATAGATGTCCTGGAAGTCGATCTTCGTGAGGTCGCCGCCCCACGTCGGCAGCGGCTTCTTCTCGAAGATCTCGAGCGAGCGCAAGCGGTATGTCCCGCATCCACTGCGGCTCGTGCTTCATGTACGAGATCTCGGAGACGATGTCGCGGTCGAGACCCTTGCGGCTCTTGAACACGAACTGCTCCGGCATCGTGGAACCCGTACTTCTCCGAGTAGCCGTCACGGATGTCGAGTGAAGGGTTCTGAATCGTGCTCATTTCACACTCACTTCCTTGCCCTCGCGGTCCCAGTCGTAGCCCTTGGTCTCGAGCTCGAGTGCGAGCTCGGGACCTCCGGACGCTGGATGCGCCCATCCACGAGCACGTGGACGAACCGCGGCTTGATGTAGTTGAGGATGCGCTGGTAGTGAGTGATGAGCAGCACGCCCATCTCCGGCCCGGCGAGCGCGTTGACGCCCTCGGACACGATGCGCAGCGCATCGATGTCGAGGCCGGAGTCGGTCTCGTCCATGATCGCGATCTCGGGCTTGAGCACGGCCATCTGGAGGATCTCGGCGCGCTTCTTCTCGCCGCCCGAGAACCCGTCGTTGAGGTAGCGGGTCGCGAACGACTCGTCCATCTTGAGCAGCGCCATCTTGTCGCTTGAGCAGCGCACGGAATTCCTTGGGCGAGATGCCCTTCTTGTGCGGCATGGCGCCCGAGCCGTTGGTCTCGGGCGGCGCCAGGCGCGCATTCACGCGCGGTGCGCAGGAAGTTCGCCACGCTGAGCCCGGGATCGCGACCGGGTACTGGAACGCCATGAACAGCCCGGCGCGCGAGCGCTCGTCCGCTTCCATCTCGACGCACGTTCTGGCCCTTGAACAGGATCTCGCCCGCCGTCACCTCGTAGCGCGGGTGCCCCATGAGCGTGTTCGCGAGCGTGCTCTTGCCCGGAGCCGTTCGGCCCCATCAGGGCGTGGATCTCGCCCTTGCGGACCTCGAGGCTCAGGCCCTTGAGGATCTCCTTGCCCTCCACCGCGACGTGGAGGTCTCTGACGACGAGCTCAGCTGGACTCATGGGTCGATGCGTTCCTGCCGCTCGGGCGGCGTGTGATCCGAAGCCGTGCGTCCGTCCCGGGGCGGTCGCGTGGCATCCGCGTGGTCGTGACGGTCACGATCAGGCGGTGAAGCTCTCTCCGCATGCGCAGCTATGACGAACGTTCGGGTTGTTGAACTTGAAGCCCGAGCCCATCAGGCCCTCGACGAAGTCGATCTCGGTGCCTTCGAGCAGCATCAGTGCTGCGGGAATCCACGACGAGCTTGACGCCGTGCACTGTCGAACACCTCGTCGCCGGGCTCGTTACCCTCACAGAACTCCATGAAGTACGAGTTGCCCGAACAGCCGCCGCCGCGACACGCCGAGCCTGAGGCCGTACTCGGGCGTCGAACGCTGCTGCAGCAGCTCGAGCACCTTCTCGGCCGCGAGCGCGGACAGGGAGATGCCGGTCTTCTTCGACGTGTTGACGATGGGAAGATCCATAGAGTTCACCTGATATCCTCGACTCGAACGATTCCCGCCCGCCCGGACCTTCGAGTGCGCTCCGGACGGGTGACGATGCCGGCGACGAGCGCCGGCTCGTCTTTCATGCCGTGGTCCTGGGTGCAATGCGCGCAGCCGTTGACCGGGGCCTCTGGCGTCGCGCACTCGCGACAGGTCTCGAGATACGCGAGACCCTCTTCCAACTCTTGCTCGAGCCGCTCGTGGCGTCGTTTCGCCTCGCGCGTCTCCTCGAGCTTGCGCTCGGAACAGTTCGCGGAGCTGCTCCATCGCCCGCGTTCCGGGACCGGCGCCCCCACCACGCGTGCAGCACCTCGCCCATTTCCTGCAGCGAGAAGCCGAGGCCGTGGAGCAGGTCGATCCACGCTCAGTCGATCGACGGCAGTGTGCTCGAAGAGGCGGAACCCTCCGCTCGAGCGCGTCGTCGGGCTCGAGAGGCCCAGCTCCTCGTAAAGGTGGATCGCCCGCACCGTCTTGCCGGTGATGCGGGCCAAGTCTCCGATTCTGAGGAGGTGTTTGCCGTCGACGTCGTGCATCGTGCTGGACCCTTACGTGCGGGTTAGATTCAGAGCGGAAGATAGCGTTTTCATTGATGTTGTTCAACTAGAGCCAGCAGCGAAATCTGGCTCGAGAATTTGCGGGACGCCAGCCCCTGGTCGCCCGGCTTTCGGGCTGTGCTTCGCGCCCCTCGCCGCGCGGCGGCTTGTCGGAACGCGTTTTATAAGCACTCTGGGTAACTCGTACATAAATTGCTATAAACCTGGGCCGTGGACCCCATTCTCAACCCCTACGCCCCGGGCGCCGGGTCGCGACCCCCCGCCTGACGGGCCGCGACCCCCAGATCGCGGCCTTCGACATCCTCCTCAAGCGGCTGGCCGCGGGGCGCTCCGTGAAGAGCATGCTCGTCACCGGGCTGCGCGGCGTCGGGAAGACGGTCCTGCTCCAGCGCTTTCGCGACATGGCGGAGCACGTGGGCTACCGCACCGGCGACGTCGAGATCACGCACGACACCGCGTTCAAGCCGACGATGGCGCGGCTCTCGCGTCGCATCCTGCTTGCGCTCGATCCGGCCGAGCGGGTGAAGGACAAGGTCTGGCAGGCCGCGCGCGTGTTCAAGGCGTTCTCCGCTCAAGCTGCCGGAGGGCTACGAGATCGGCCTCGACGTCGACGCTGGTGCGCGGGCGGGCGGACTCGGGAGACCTGGGCGAAGATCTCGGCGATCTGTTCATCGCGCTCGGCGAGGCGGCGGCCGAGCGCGGGACCGCCGTCGTGCTGCTGTTCGACGAGATGCAGTTCCTCGAGCGTCGCGACCTCGAGGCGCTGATCGCCGCGTACCATCACGCCGCGCAGCGCGAGCTGCCGCTCACGATCGCCGGCGCGGGGTTGCCGCTGCTCGCACGGCTGGCGGGCGAGGCGAAGTCGTACGCCGAGCGGCTGTTCGATTTCCCCGTCATCGACCGGCTGAGCGACGACGCGGCACGCGAGGCGCTCGAGCGGCCGGCGCGCGAGCGTGATGCGTCGTTCGAGCCGGCGGCCACGCGGGCGATCCTCGCGTTCACGGAGGGCTATCCCTACTTCATCCAGGAGTTCGGCCTGCACGTGTGGAACGTGGCGGCCGGCCCGACGATCACGCTCGCCGACACGGAGGCGGCGAAGCGGATCGTGCTCGCGCAGCTCGACGAGAACTTCTTCCGCGTGCGCATTGCGCGCACGGCGCCGGCCGAGCGCCACTACCTGTCGGCGATGGCCTCGCTCGGCCCAGGCCCGTACGCCACCGGCGACATCGCGCGCGCGCTCCGGCAAGCCGGTGACGGCCGTGGCGCCGGTGCGCGCGAAGCTGATCGAGAAGGGGCTGATCTACAGCCCCGAGCACGGTGTGAACGCCTTCACCGTGCCGCACTTCGACGACTTCGTGCGCCGCGCGTACCCGCACCGCCAGACGACGTAGGCCCGGAGGCGCTATGCGGCGACCGCGTCCACGATCCGGGCGCTCATCGGAACGCGCACCGGCAGGTCGCCGAGCTCCGTCCGCAGCGCGGCGGCGACGGCGTCGCGCACGCGCTCGATCGGCACGGTGTTGCGCCTCGCGGATGACGTTCGCGATCGGATTGCCGTCGATGAGCCCGGAGTGCGGCGCCGGCGGCGGAGTCCGCGCGCGACTCGAGCGCCACCTCGTCGATGGTCACGGGGTGGAAGCCGGCGCCGGCGGTGAGCGCCATGAGCTCGTCGCGATCGTGGAAGCCGAACGGCGTCAGGTAGAGACGGCGGATCCACCGGGAAGATCCGGCGGTCACCTCGTGGGTGATGCGCTGGAGCGGGTTCTCGTCGAGACCGGCCCCAGTGCTGTAGACGAGTCGCCCGCCGGGTACCAGCACGCGCGCGCCTCGCGCAGCGCGGCCCGCTGTCGGGGACGAACATGATCCCGAACTGGCGCATGACGAGGTCGAAGGCGCCGTCGTCGAACAGGACTCGGTCATGTCGGCCGCGCGCCAGGTCACGCGCGGCGGGCTAAGCGCTCGCGCGCGTGCGCGACCATGGCATCGCGTGAGATCGGTCGCGACCAGCGTCGCGTCGCCGGCGAGCGAGTCGGCGGGCGACGCGTGAGGATGCCGGTGCCGCACGCCAGCTCGAGCACGCGGCCCGGGATCGGCGACGGCAGGCGACGCACGAGATCGCGCGCGTAGGGCTCGAACAGCACCGGCCCCAGGTAACGGTCGTAGTTCCGCGGGGACCGAGCCGGTGAACTCGGTGTGGTCCTGACGCGTCACGACGCGCCCTCGCGCGCTCCGGCCGCCGGCACCCGGGCGCCGGCGGGGCTCGCGAGCGCACGCGTCAGCACGAAGTAGAGCGTGCCCGCCACGGCGAAGCCGACGAACCAGGCGTAGGCGTACACGCCGCGCCAGAACGCCGGGACGCTCGGCGAAGCGATCGCGGGAAACGCCTGCGCCAGGAAGCCCGGCACGTTCGGCGCGATGCCGACCGCGAGCGCGACGAGCGCCGCGACGTTGAAGCCGCCCGTGTACTCGTAGCGCCCGCCGCGCCGGTAGAGGTCGGCGACGTCCAGCGCGCGCGCGGCGCAGGATGAAATAGTCCGCGATGAGAACGCCGCCGATCGGGCCGAGCAGCGCCGAGTAGCCGACGAGCCACGTGAAGATGTAGCCCTGCGACGACGCCAGCACCTTCCACGGCATCATGAGGATCCCGATCGCCGCGGTGATGAGCCCGCCGGTGCGGAACGAGATGATGCGCGGCGCCAGGTTGCTAGAAGTCGTTCGCGGGCGAGACGACGTTGGCCGCGAGGTTCGTGGTGAGCGTGGCGACTGCAGAGCGCGAGCATGGAGAGCAGCATCGGTGACCGGCCCGCCGATCGCGGCCGAGCAGCTCCACCGGATCCCAGACCACGCCCCCGCCCGGGAAGATCAGCGCCGTCGCCGACGTGACCGCGACGCCGATGAACGCGTAGAGCGTCATCGTCGGCGGGAGGCCGAGCGCCTGGCCCACGATCTGGTCCTTCTGCGAGCGGGCGTAGCGCGTGAAGTCCGGGATGTTGAGCGAGAGCGTCGCCCAGTAGCCCACCATGGCGGTCGAGCGACGGGAAGAAGACCGCGCAGAACTCGCGCGTCCGTCGCGAACCGCGAAGGCTGGGCGAGGATCGGGCCCGAAGCCGCCCGCCTTCGTGTACGCCCAGGCGAGCAGCGCGAGCCCGACGACGATCAGGAACGGCGCCGACAACGACTCCAGCCACTTGATGGACTCCGTGCCCTCGAACGATGAACCACACGTTCATCGCCCAGAAGAGCAGGAAGGCCGCGAGCTCGCCGGGCGTGATGCCCAAGAGCGGCAGCGCGATACGTCGGCAGCGCGGCGATACCCGGCCACGCCACCTTCGCGAGCTGGTAGATGCGCCGCGCCGCCGAGCCAGGTCTGGATGCCGAACCATCCGCACGCCACCAGCGCGCGCAAGCAGCGCCGGCACGTTCGAGCCGAGCACGCCGAACGACGCGCGCGCCAGCACCGGGAACAGGATGCCGTAGCGCGCGCCGGCGTGCGCGGTGAGCAGCATGGGCACGCAGCACGATCGCGTTGCCGAGGAAGATCGTGCAGCATGGCCTGCTTCCACGACATGCCGTTGTCGATCAGCCCCGACGCCAAGCGTGTAGGTGGGGATGCACACCGACATCCCGATCCACAGCGCGCAGTAGTGCCACCAGTTCCAGGTCGCGCCGCTCCGGCGGGACCGGGCGCGATGTCCGGGTTCGAGAGCGGCGACGTCACGGCGTCCATGCTGCGGCGTTTCGAGCCATGCGGTCCTCCGGTGAGCCGCGGAGCCTAACATGCCGCTCGCCGCCCGAAATTCGCGTTTACGCGCTCGGCGCCGCGCCCTCGGCGTGCGCGCACGTATTCCTCGAGTGGCGCGCTCGAAGCCCGACGTCGTGGCTGCGCGCGCTCGGACAGGAACCACTTGTGCTCGAGCACTTGGCAGTAGAGCTCGGCCACGTCGGCGTTCGCCGGTCGCGCAGCGGCTGCGAGCCGCTGCGTGGCGGGCTGGTAGCGCTCGTGCCGCCAGCGGTGCGCGGCCTCGCTCATCGGCACGCTGCGGCCCGAGCTCGCGCGCCGAGCAGTCGCCGCGCATCTCGCGGATCTCGTTCAGCATCAGCGCCGCCTGGCGGTCGCCGGCGACGATGCCGGTCAGGCTGTGGAGCAGGTGGCGGTGGTAGTCGCGGTCGGTGACGATGGTGCGCACGCGGAGCTGGTTGCCCTCGCCGGTCGGCGACCAGCTCGACCTCGCCGACCGAGAAGCCCAGCTCGTTGAGCGCGCGGATGCGCTCGTGGATGCGGTAGCTCTCGCCCGGGCGAGTCGCCTCCTCGCGCGTGATCTCGTCTCCACAGCCGCTCGTAGCGCTCGCGGATGCTGGTCGCCGGTCTCAGCGCACGCCGAGCCGCTGCGGCAGCTCGGACCGGCGCCGACAGCGTCGGCCAGCTCGCCGGCGACGTTCTCGTGCATGATGCATCGAGGTCCTGGCGGCGCTCGGCCGTCGGACAGCGGCTCGTGCAAGCTCGACGTCTCGGCGTCGACCAGGTACGCCTGCAGCTCGCCGGCGTCGCGGCGGAACAGCGTGTTCGACAGCGAGCAGTCGCCCCAGTAGAAGCCGGCGAGATGGAGCCGCACGAGCAGCCCGGCCATCGCGTCGAGCAGACCGCTCGCGGTAGCGCTCGAGCCCGCGTGGTCATGAACAGCGTGCGGTACGGGCAGCGACGCCTCGAGGAAGCGCGTGATCAGCACGCTCGAGACGCCGCCCTCGCTGACCGTCGCGCGCAGCACGCGCGTGGCCGACCGGCGAGCGACCGCGGGCAGGCGTCGCCGCTCGAGCCCTCGGAGCAGGTCGTACTCGCGCTCCGCGCGTCGGCGGGCAGCTCCTTGAGCGCGTAGATCGCGCCGTCGGATAGACTGACGAACACGCACCTCGTGGCGGGACAGGCCGCGCTCGACCTGGACCAGTCGCGGGCACAGGCTCGTCCCAGCGGCGAGCGGCAGCTGCCACGGCAGGTCGAGGAAGTCGGGATGGCTCGGTCGGACGTGGATGGTGCGCAGGCCGAGCGGTGAGGTCGTGGGCATAGGGCGCCGAGGCCACGGGACTAAGGCCCGCTCCTCGGCGGGCCTAATGATAGACTCGTTCGCGCATGGCGACACCTTCCCATCCCCGCCCTCACGGGCGAAGCCGTGACTCGGCCCGGCTGCTGCGCCAGCGCGAGAGCCTGCGCGAGGTCATCGAGTCGATCAGCAGCGAGCTCGAGCTCAGGCCGCTGCTCACCCGCATCGTCGCGCCACGCCTGCGAGCTGCTCGGACGCCGACGCACGGCATCATCGGCCTCTACGACGACGACCACGAACGTCATCCGCGACCGCGGCGCGTACGGCATCGACGGCGAACGAGCTGGGCGAGGAGATGATGCCGGGCGTGGGGCCTCGCGGGTCAGGTGCTGAGGGTGGGGCGCCCGGTGGTGCTCGAGACGCTACGACCAGCTACCGGTGATGGTGCGTCCCGAGCTGGGCGTCGGACGCGGTGCTCGGCGTACCGATCCTGTGGCGCGAGCGGCTGATCGGCTTCTTCGGCGTCGGAGCCGACCCCGCCGCGGCGCTTCGACGCGCACGACGTCGAATCGCTGGCGCTGCTCGCGCGCCACGCCGCGATCGCGATCGAGAACGCGCGCCAGTACCAGCTCGAGGGGCGGCGCACCGAGCGCCTGGCGCTGATCGCACGCGTCGGCCACATCATCGCCGCCGGGCTCGACCTGGACGACGCTGCTCGACAACGCGCGGCCGACGTCATTCCACGAGCTGCTCGGCTACCCGAACATCGCCATCGCGCTCGCCGACCCGCGCGACCCCGGCACGCTGGCTCGGTGCGCGGCACTCGGCGGCTACTACAAGCAGCTCCTGTCGGGCGAGGACCGCCAGCACGTCACGCAGGGCATCGTCGGCGTCGCGGCCGCGCGAGCGTCGCGGTCCAGCTGGTGAACGACGTCAGCCGCGGACCCGCGCTACGTGCAGCCGACCGGCGGGCGCGTGCCGGGATCCGCGCCGAGCTGGCGGTGCCGATCGTGCTCGAGCCACCACGTGCTGGGCGTGCTCAACATCGGAGACGCGAGCCGGCCTTCGACCGATGAGGACGCCGACCAGCCTGCAGATCGTCGCGGACCACCTCGCGGTCGCGATCCAGCAACGTGCGCCTCTACGAGCAGGCCGGACGCCTGGCGGTGCTCGTGGAGCGCCAGCGCCATCGCGCGCGAGCTGCACGACTCGATCACGCAGATGATCTTCACCGCGTCGCTCCTGTCGCAATCGATCGCGCCGGCGTGGCGGCGCTCGCCCGACGAGGGCGAGGCGCATCTCCGAGCGCATCGTCGAGCCTGTCGCCGCACGGCACTCGCCGAGATGCGGGCGCTGCTCCGCGGAAGCTGCGCCCGGTGGCCGACTGAGCACCCGACGACGGGCGACGATGCTCGGTGCTGCCGGCGCGCTTCCGGCTCCAGCGACGACGGGCTCGAGTCGCTGCTGCAGTCAGGGCACGCGCAGCGGCTGTCGGGCGATAGCCTGACGATCTCCGTCGAGCGTCGAGGACGGCCGGCGCTTGGGGCTAGAGCTCGAGGAGGCGCTGTATCGCATCTTCCAGGAGGCGCTGCACAACGCACTCAAGCACGCGACCGCCCACCACGTGCGCGTGCGCTTCGCGTGCGCGCGCCGGGCGAGGCGCGGCTCGTCGTTACCGACGACGGCGCCGGCTTCGCGCCCGCCGCCGGACGCGAAGGCGGCGCGACCGGGTTCGGGCTGCGCAACATGCGCGAGCGCGCGGCGGCGCTGGGCGGTACGCTGCGACCTGCGCTCCGCGCCGAGTCGTGGGACAACCGTGGAAGTCGTACTACCGATCGAGGGCGAATGACGATGGGACCGACCGTACGCGTGCTGCTCGTCGACGACCACCAGATCGTGCGCGAGGGCCTGCGCACGCTGTTCAACGACGAGCCCGGCATCCACGTCGTGGGCGAGGCGGCGAGCGCCGCGGAAGCGGTCGACGCGGCCGCGCGGCTCAAGCCCGACGTCGTGATCCTCGACCTGATCATGCCGGGCGGCGGCAGCATCGACGCGCATCCGCACCGTGCGCGAGCGCCATCCGTCCGATGCAGGTGCTGGTGCTGTCGAGCTTCGCCGGCGATCACCAGGTGCACGACGCGCTCAAGGCCGGCGCCAATCGGCTACATGCTCAAGGACGTGTCGCGCGCCGACCTGGTGCGGCGCGATCCGCAGCTCTACCAAGGCCAGCCCGCGCTCCACCCGGAGGCCCAGCGCCACCTCGTGCGCGGCGTGTCGGCGGTCGGCGAGCGCAGCCGCGCTGGCCGAGCTGACGGAGCGGAGCGCGGCGTGCTCGGGCTGATCGCGCGCGGGCGCAGCAACAAGTCGATCGCGGCCGAGCTCGAACCTCTCCGAAGGCACGGTCGAAGGGCTACGTCAGCATCATCCTGGGCAAGCTCGGCGTCGAAGACCGCACGCAGGCCGCGCTGTATGCGGTCAAGCACGGCCTCGTGCGAGGCCAGCGAACTGTAGCGCGCCGCCGCCGGCGGACGCCGCCGGGCGGCGGCGTCGAGGCCCACCGAGCGACGGACCCCCTCACTCGGGTCAGGTCATCCCCCACCATTTTCATGGACGTTTTTGGTCGCGCGCGGGGTTCCTTCGGGCGGGGCACTCGGGCACAATGCCGCCCACGTGACGCATTCGGGGTCCCCCTGGGAGCCGTGGTCTAGCACTTGCCCAACAGCGGAGCCGGCTCCCCTCCCCTTCTTCTCGAGCGCGGGACAGGATGCGTGCACGCGTGGCGTCGATCCTCATGGGCGCCGGCAAACCGTGCGAATGGCCGCACGGTCGCCGGACACGGTCGACGCCTCGATTCTTTCGCGCGGCGCGCACTCGCGTCGCGCCCTGGCCTACGCGGCCTTCGGCCTCCGGAACACGAGCAGCTGACACGGCACCGGGCCGACGTTCACGTCGGCGACCTCGCGCTCCATCCCGCCCAGCACCTGGATCTCGCCGATCACGAACATCGGGAACCCGAGCTCTGAGACTGAGTCGTCGCGCTCGGTCATCCGCGACTTCACCTTGCCGGCGATGATGTTGACGACCTCGCTCACCGCGTCGCGCTGACCTCGCTCTCGCTGAGCGGGCCATGGCCTCGAGTGGAGCCCGGGAGCAATCCGCGCGCGAGCGCCTGGCAGCCGGCGCGGCTCGTCGCGAGCCCCAGGCTCATCGACGTCTGCTCGCTCACGATCGAGATGGTAGGCGCCGGGCGCGCACCACCGGCGCGGGCCCGCCCGCGGCGGGCATCGCCTGGGAGGTCGAAGCGCAGGGGCGCTGGTGGCGACGTCGTGGGTCGCCTGCTTGAAGTACCCATCCACTCCGCGAGCGACACGATGTTGCCGTTTTTAGGATCGCTCGCCGGCTCGCTCGGCGGCTGCTCTGCGGGCTCGCGCATCGGACGCCTCACGCGGCGGCGGCGGCGATCGGACGCCGGGGCCTTGCGGGAGGCCGATAGCTGATGACGCGTCCGAGCGTCTCGGAGGCTTGAGCGTGTCGTCGAGATGCGGCGTCGTCTCGCCGCCGCCGAGGATCAGGTAGCCGTCCGGGCGCAGCACCTTGGCGACGCGCCCAGCACGGAGCGCTTGGTTTCGACGTCGAAGTAGATCATCACGTTGCGCATGAGCACGATGTCCATGGGAGGAAGGTGGGGCCACGGGGCGGCGAGGTTCATCTGCTTGAACTCGATCGGGTGCGCAGCTTCTCGTCGATCTGCCACTCGAGTGTCGCGCTTGGCGAAGTACTTCACGAGCAGCGGCGCGGGCAGCCCGCGGTTGACCTCGATCTGCGATGTACGAGCCGGCACGAGCGCGCGACAGCATCGCCTCCGAGATATCGGTGGCGAGCAGCCGCACGCGGCGGCTCCTCGCGAGCTCGGGAAAGTGCTCCTGCAGGATGAGCGCAACGCTGTAGATCTCCTGGCCGCTCGCGGCGGCCGCGCACCAAATGTGGATCGGCGCGTCGGGGCCCCGCCGCGCGGATCAGTTCGGGGAGCATGATCGTCCGCAGCGCCTGGAACGGATGCAGGTCGCGGAAGAACGACGTCTCGGTGACCGTCATCGCCTCGATGACGCGGCGCTGCATCCCGCCGAACTCGCCTTCCGTGTGCGCCTTGTCGAGCAGCTCGCCGATCGAGGCGTGACCCAGCTCGTCGGCGAGCGCCGTCAGGCGCGCCTCGGCCAGGTACTCTTGCCGTGGTCGAGGAGGATGCCCGCGCGCTCGAGCAAGAGCTGCTGCAGGTAGTTGAAATCGTTCTGCGTGATTTCTGGATTGCGCCGGAACGCCGGGTTCGAGCCGGTCATGCCGCGTTCCCCGCGCGCCGCGTCCGGCGCCGACCCGCAGAACGATCTCGGACGCCAGGCGCTCGAGCGGCACGATCGCGTCGGCGTGGCCGGCGCGCGCGACGGCGCCCGGCATGCCCCACACCACGCTGCTGCCTTCGTCCTGCACGACCACCTGCCCACCGGCGGCCGCGATGCGCGCGGCGCCGTCGCAGCCCGTCCTGACCCATGCCGGTGAGCACGACGGCGAGCGCGTGCGCGCCGTACACCTCGGCCACCGAGCGGAACAGCGGATCCACGGCGGGCCGGCACGAGTGCTCCTTGGCGCCGGTCGACAGGTCGAGGCGCACGGCCAGGCCGTCGCGCGTGACGACCAGGTGCTTGTCGCCGGGCGCGATCCACACTTCGCCGGGGCCGGGGCTCGACGCCGGCGGTCGCCTCGGCGACGCGCAACCCGGTGCGGGCGCCGAGGCGTTCGGCGAAGTACGACGTGAACACCGGCGGCATGTGCTGGACCACCAGCACCGGTACCGGCAGCCCGCGGGCAGTGCGGCGCGCGATCTCGGTCACGGCGCGCGGGCCTCCGGTCGAGGCCCCGATCGCGACGACGTCGATGCGCGCCGGGCGCGTGCGCGCGCGCACGACCGCCGCGGTCGGACGCAGCGGCGTCACCGTGGCACGCGGCGCCTCGGCCGCGCCGGCACTCTCGCCGCACAGCGCCTTGATGCGCGGGATCAGCTCCTTGCGGACCTGCTCGACGGCGGTGTCGGCGTCGCTTGGCGCGCGCCTTCGGCACGCAGTCGTTGGCGCCGAGCAGCAGCGCGTCGAGCGTGGCCGCGGCGCCGCGCGAAGGTGTGCGCGCTGAACACGATGACCGGCAGCCGCGGGTGTGTGCGCCGCAGCGCCGCCAGCGTCTCGAGGCCGTCCAGCTCCGGCATGTCGAGGTCGAGGATCACGACGTCGGGACGCGCGGTCTCCAGCTTGGCGAGCGCGATCCGCCCGGTCGCCGCCGTGGCCACGACCTGGAGCACGGGATCGTCCGCCAACGCCCGCGAGATCAGCCTCCGGACGGTCGACGCGTCGTCCGCCAGCAGGACACGAATGCGCTTCATGCGCCGGGCTACGCCGCCGCCTCGCCCAGATCGATGCCGAGGAGGACGAGCTTCTCGACCAGCGCCTCGCGGTTGAATGGCTTTACCGCAGTACTCGTTGGCGCCGGCGTCGAGCGCCGCGCGCGACCTGGTTCATCTCGCTCTCGGTGGTAACCATCATGACGCGCAGCTCGTCGTATTCGCGCTCGGTGCGAATGCGCCGCAGCAACATCGAAGCCGTCCATCTCCGGCATGTTCCAATCGAGCAGCACGAGATCGTCGGGATCCAGGTGCTTGAGCTGAGTCAGCGCCTCGACCCCTCCGGAGGCCTCCAGCACCTCGAAGCCGAGCGCGACGAGGTGTTTGGAGATGATCCCGCGGATCGCGCGGGAATCGTCGACGACGAGAACCTTCATTTCTCAGTGCCCTCCTATTCGTTGACGGTGCGTGGGCCCGCACCACCTTGTCCGTCCCATCCCCGACCGCCTCGAATCGCGCGGGAGTCGCGGTGTGTCGCCGTGTTCCGAGGACCCCTCGTCCAGCGTTCCCGTCGCGGGGGCTCCGGGCAGGTCCGCGAACATCCGCGGCTGTTCGCGCACGGCGCGCTCACGCAACAGGCTCTGCGCGCGGCGAGCCCCTCGCGCGCCGACCGCGACCCCGGCCCCTCCGACGACAATCGGAAGCGGTCGGTCATCTCCGTCAGCTCGGCCGCCATGCGCGCGCCAGCTCGGCGGCCGCCGACTGCGTGCTCATCGAGCCGGCCGCCGTCTCCTTGGCCGCCTGCGCCACCGATCAGCACGCCGCTCGAGATCTCGATGCTCGCACGCGCGCGGCCTCGTTCAGGCTGCGCCCGATCTCGGCGGTCGTGCGCGAGCTGCTCGTCGACGGCGCTGGCGATCGCGCTCGAGATCTCGCTGAACTGCGCTGCATCGTCGACCGGATCTGCGCGATCGCGGAGATCGCGGCGACGGTGTCGGCCTGGATCGCCTCGATGCGGTTGCCGATGTCCTCGGTGGCCCGACGCTGTCTCGCGCGCCAGCTCCTTGACCTCGTTCGCGACCACCGCGAACCCCTTGCCGGCCTCGCCCGCGCGCGCCGCCTCGATCGTGGCGTTGAGCGCGAGCAGGTTGGTCTGCTGGGCGATCGACGTTGATCGACCTCGACGACGTGGCCGATCTCGGCTGCTCGAGGCGCCGGAGCTTGCTGCACCGTCTGGTCGGTCTCGTCGGCCTCGCGCGGCGGCGAGCGCCGCCACGCGCGCCGCCTCGCCGGTCTGCTTCGAGATCTCTTGGATGCTGGCGGCCATCTGCTCGACCGCGACGGACACCGTGTGCATGCTGCGGCTGACCTGCTCGGATCCGGCCGACACCATGCTCGGCCTGGCTCGACGTCTCCCTCGGCGGTCGCGCTCATCTGGTCGCTCACCGTCGACAGCTCGCTCGAGGCGTTCGCGAGCACGGAGGCGCGGCGCTGCAAGGCGCGAGCACCGAGCGCAGCGAGTCGGCCATGAGATTGGTGGCGTGGCCGAGATCGCCGATCTCGTTCTTGTCACGGACGTCGACGCTCACCGACAGGTCGCCGGCGGCGTAGCGCTTGGCGGCGGACGTGACGTGCACGATCGTGTCGACGATGCGGCGCGACACCAGGAACCCGAACGCGAAGGTGAGACCGGCGAGCGCGAGGCGATGCCGAGCATCGCCCGCGTGCGGTCGCGCACCATCACGGCCGCGGCCTGCTCCTCCTGGACGACGCGCGCGGCGGTCAGCTCCACGACCTCATCGATGGCGCGGCGGTGCGCGTCGAACTGGGCGCGCATCGGCCCGCGCAGCAGCTGGCGGGCGCGCTCCGTCTGGCCGGCGTCGGATCGCCGGCAGGAACCTGGTGCACGAGCTGATCGAGAAATCGCGTCGCCGGAGCGTCCGAGTGCTCGAGCAGCGCCGTGCGCAGCGGTCCGCTCTGCAGCGCGTTCGTCCAGTGCTGGCGCCGATTCGCGTAGTCCGCGGTCAGGCGGTGATCCGAGCGATGAGGGTGCGCCGCCTCGGTCGGATCCTCGGTGTCGATGAGCTGATGGCACAGCAGGTACGTCTCGACCAGGAGCTGCGGCGGCGGCAGCACGTCGGCGAGCAGGTCCTTGTCCTGCGCGATGCGCTGGTACTGGACGCCGTTGACCTTCACGCTGTCCATCGTGGTCCACGCGGCGAGCCCGAACGACACCGAGGTGACGAACGAGAGCAGCACGAGGAACAGCAGCTGCCTCCGGATGTCGAATCTCACGCGCGATCCTCCCTTCGCGGTTCATCAGGACGCGGCTCCCCTGCGATCGCGCGCAGCGCGCTCCACGTCGAGCAACAGCAGCATGCGGTCGGGCAACGGACAGGCGCCGCGCACCAGCTCGCGCGCCGGGCCCCGCAGATGGGGCGGCGGCGGGATGACTGCGACATCGTCCAGCTCCAGCACTTCGGTGACTTCGTCGACGAGCGCGGCGGTGCTGCCGTCGCCGTCACGCAGCTACGATGAGCGTGCCGGGTCGGTCGTAGCCGGCGGGCCGGCGTCCCAGGCACACGGACAGATCGAGCGCGGGCACGATGCGGCCACGCAGGTTGATGGAGACCGCGCACCGCCGGCGGCGCGAGCGGCACGCGCGTGTACGGCTGGTCGCGCAGCACCTCGATCACCGTGTCGGCGACGACGCCGTACGCCTCCTCGCCGAGCCGGAAGGTGCACATCCGCATCATGTCGCGCTCTTAGCCGGCGTCATGCCGTCGACGGCGCGCGCGAGCACGGCGTCGAGATCGAGGATGTCGGTCACGCGGTCGGCGACGATGGACGAGCCGCGCACACCGGGACGAGCGGCCGACGCGTCGGCGGTGGCCGCCGTCTCGACGATCTCGACGATGCGGTCGACGACGAGCCCGACGTGGCGCCCACGGTGGCGGCACACCACGACCGGAACGCGCTGAGCACCGACGGCGCTGCGGGCGTTCGGGTCGAGGGCCTCGATGAGCGGAACGAGCGGCAGCATCTCGTCGCGGCGGCGCGCGACCCGCATCGTGCCCGCGCGCTCGATGTGCTCCGCGGTCAGCTCCTCGGAGCCGCGTCACCGTGCGCGAGCGGGATGGCGACGCGCCAGTCCGACCGGAGGTCGCACGGAGCAGGGGCTGCGCCGGCGTCTCGGGCGCCGGCTCCGGCCCGGCTCGGCGCCGGCGAAGAAACCCACCGCGGCCTCGTCGAACGATTCCTCCGGCGGCCGCGCGGACGCGACCCCTGCACCGCCGGCGGTGGACCCAGCTCGGCCCAGCGCGCGAAGCCGCGCACGTCGAGGATCAGCGCGACGCGACCGTCGCCGAGGATGGTGGCGCCGGCGAACACGCCGCTGCGGCTGAGCGCCTTCGGCACCGGCTTGACGACGATCTCCTTGGTGCCGATCACCTCGTCGACCACGAGCCCGATCGAGCGGCGCTCGACGGCGACGACGACGATCGTGTGCGAATCGCCGGTGCGCGCGAGATCCAGGCGCGGGGACGACTCGACAGCGCGCGCGCCGAGGTCGGCGATCGGCAGCAGCTGCCCGCGCAGCCGGATGACCGGCGCGTCGTGCACCCGCTCGAGGCGCACGCGGCCGCGCCCTCCCGCCTTCACGATCTCGAGCAGATTGACCTGCGGGATGGCGTACTCCTCGCCACCCGCGCGCACGAACAGCGCGGGGATGATCGCGAGCGTGAGCGGGATGCGCAGCGTGAACACCGTGCCCTCGCCCGGCCGCGTCGCCAGCTCGACGGTGGCGCCGATCCGCTCGAGGTTGGTCTTGACCACGTCCATGCCGACGCCGCGCCCGGACACGTTGGTCACGCGCTCGGCGGTCGAGAACCCGGGCAGGAAGATGAGCTGCAGCCAGTCGCGATCGGTCATGCGGTCGATCTGGACGGTGGGAATCAGCCGGCGCTCGATCGCGCGCTCGCGGATGCGCTCGACGGCGATGCCGGCGCCGTCGTCGACGATCTCGATCAGCACCTGGCCGCCCTCGTGGTAGGCGCGCAGCGCGAGCCGCCCCTCGGCGCGCTTGCCCTGGGCCATGCGCGCGGCCGGCGGCTCGATGCCGTGGTCGACGGCGTTGCGCACGAGGTGCGTGAGCGGATCGCGGATCGCCTCGATGACGGACTTGTCCAGCTCGGTGTCGCCGCCCTCGAGCACGGATGCACTTGCTTGCCGGTCTCGGCGGCGACGTCGCGCACGACCCGCGGCATGCGGTGCCACAGCGTGCCAATCGGCTGCATGCGCGTCTTCATCACCGCCTCCTGCAGCTCGGTGGTGATGACGTTCAGGCGCTGCGCGGCGCCCGCCAATTCCGGGATCGTCGCCGCCGCCGGTGACCTGGACGATCTGGTTGCGCACGAGCACCAGCTCGCCGACCTGGTTGATGAGGCGCTCGACGAGCATCAAGTCGACGCGGATCGTGCTCTTCGTCACCTCCTCGACGGACGGTGCTCCCTGCAGGCTCAGCGCTTCGAGCACTTCTGTGCGGCTGCAGCACGCCCTGATCGACGAGGATCTCGCCGAGCAGGCGCCGGTCGCCGAAGCGCTGCTGGCGCACCGCGCGATCGACCTGGTCCTGCGAGAGCCGGCCGTTCCTTCAGGAACGGGTCGAACAGCAGCGTGCGCGGGCGCGACGTGGTCGTCGACGTCGACACGGCGGGCGACGCGGCCTCGGCGGCGTCGGGCGTCGCCGGCGCGTCCGCCTTGGGTCTCCGCGTGGCGCCCTCGGCTTCGTGCGCGGGAGCCTTCGACCGGGTCGCGGCCTTCGGCGCCGTCGCGGGCGGTGGCGTCGCGGCGGGTTTCGTCGCCGCCGGCATGGCACCGGCGGGTGCGTCGCCCGAGGCCGCGCGCAGTGCCGCGACCAGGGTCCGACCAATCGGCGTCGCCGTCGTTCCCGCGCGCACCGATCTCGGCCAGCATCGAGCGCGCGGCGTCGGCGAAGCGGATCAGCACGCCCGCGATGTCGGGGCTCAGGACGATCTCGCCGCACGCATGCGGCTCAGCAGGCTCTCCGCCGCGTGGGCGACCGACTCGAGGCGCGAGAAGCCGAGGAAGCCGCAGGTCCCCTTCAGCGTGTGCACGGTGCGGAACACGCTCGACAGCAGCGCCGGCGCGGTCGGCTGCGCCTCCAGCTCCACGAGGTCACGGTCGAGCCGCTCGAGGTTCTCGAGGCTCTCGAGCAGGAACTCCCGCACGATGTCGTCGTCGAACTCCGCCATCCGCCTCTCCGTGGCTCGCCGCGCCGCCCTCGTCGTGGGTCGTTTCGAGGGACGCGGGGAGGCCCGCCCCTATCAGAACGGTTGTCGGCGGAAGCGGGCTCCGAATTGAGGGCGAAGCGCGGGCTGCAACGCCCGAAATCGCTGCGAGGGCGCGAGCTTCGCGCTACGGCGAGGTCGCGGCGGCGAGCGGCTCGAGGGTGACCGCCAGCTGCGGCGTGCTCTCGCTCACGGTCACCGAGGTCTTCCCCGAGCGAACCCCGCGGCGGTGACGGTCACGCCGCGGCCGCCACGCGGCGCGGTCATGCAGAAGTGGCCGGCGCGATCGGTGAGCACGGCGACGCCGATGTCGAGCCGCACCTGCGCGCGCGCGATCGGACGCCCATCCTTGTCGCGCACGTCGCCGCACAGCAGGCCGACGGCGCCGGTGCCGCCGGCGACCGCGACGCTCGAGGCTCGTGACCGTGGTCGAGGTCGAGGTGACGGGCGGCATCGTGATTGCCGGCAGGTCTCGGCGGCGGCGGGTTCTCGGCGACGCCGTGCGGCGCTCCCGTGCGGCGCGCTCGACGTCTGCGGGGCCGTCTCACGCGGTGACACAGGGCCGGGCGGCGGGTTCGACGCGCGCGGACGACGGCGACGGGTGCGGCCTCGACCGGCGGCACCGGCTTGGGGCGCGGGACGCGCGGCGGCGCCGCGGTCTCGGCGGCGCCGGTCGTGCGCGGCGCGGGATTCTCGCTGCGTGCGACCGGGGGCGCGGGCTCGGGCGCGGGCGGAGACTCGGCAGCGGATTCCATCTCGGTCGCGAGGTCCGGCGCGGGCCTCTACGGTCGTCGTCGGATCGGGCGGCGGGTCGACCGGGGTCAGGGCGCTCGACGATTCCGCCGGCGACATCACGCGGCGGACGACACCGCTCAACATCGGGCCGTTCTTCATGGTCATGACGGATCACGAACGCCAGCGCGGACACGGCGATGCCGAGCACGATGAGGGCGCCGGAGCGCGGCTTGAGACGGCGCGCGGCGGCGCTCCTCGGCCATCCGGCGCTCGTGGGCCTCGCGCCGGCGCGAGCGCGGCGTGGACTCGTAACGGCGCTCCGGCTCGAGCACGTCGTCGACGAACTCGGCCTCGCGCGCGATGTCGCCGAGCGGGGCGGAGCCCATGGCAGGCGCAGGCTCGGGATCGGCGAACGCGCGCTCGTCGAACGCGGGGGTGCGTGCTCTCCGGCCCGCGCGTCGTCGCCCGAGCCCATCGCGGACTCCATCGCGGACACGACCTCCCCGCGCTCGATCTCGAGCGGCGCGCTCGAAGGCGCTCTGACGAACGTCGCGGACGGGCACAGCATCGCGCGGGGACGCAGCCTCGGGGCCGCCAATGCGGGCCCCGGGGCCGAACGCCTCGGCGGGCGGGTACAGCCGCACCGGGGAGTTCTCGCCGGGGCACGGACTCGGGGCGCCCGCGCGACGGCGTCCGCTTGCGGCCCCCGATCCCTTCCTCGATGCGCGCGGCGAGATCGTCGAAGAACGCCCTCGCCGGGCTCGTACGTCGCGGCGCTGACGAGCAGCGTGTCGAGCTCGGCCATGCGCGCCAGGTCGGAGCGGCACAGCTCGCATTCGGCGAGGTGGCGCTGTACCAGCTCGAGCGACGGTCCAGCCAGCTCGCCGTCCAGGCTCGCGCTGATCTGCGGCAGCGTCAGGTGTCTCACGCCGTCTTCTCCGTCGAGCCGTCGAAGCGCGTGCGCAGCTCGGCGCGCGCGAGCGCGATGCGCGACAGCGTCGTCGCCGGCGGCAGGTCGAGGATCTCGGAGAGGCGGGCGTAGCGCATGCGCTCGACGACGCGCAGCACGAGCAGCTGCTGCTGCTCGGGGCTCAGGCCGGCGAAGGCGTGCTCGAAGCGCTGGCCGCGCGAGGCGTGCGGGCCGGGCGTCGGACGCCCGCCGTCGGGCCCGGCCTTGCGGCGATAGGTGATCGCGAGGTTGCGCGCGACGCGCAGCAGGAACGCGTAGAACGGCTGGTGCTCGGTCTGCATCCGGCTCCGCCACGCCACCAGGAACGCCTCGGCCGCGAGCTCACCGGCGACACGATGCTGGCGCGTGAGCGCGAACGTCATCCGGTACACCGCGCGGTCGTAGCGGCGCACGAGCTTCATGAACGCACGACGATCCCCGCGCCGCGCGGCACGCGCAAGCGAGTTCTCTTCGTCGGATTCGAGCCAATCGTTCATGAACCTCGGCACCGGATTGCAGAATGAGATTCGTGGCCCCCATGCGCTCACCCGCCCGGAGGCGACGCACGAGTCATCCGGGAGCCATCACGACCGTACTGTCCTGGCGTTATCGGCCGGCGGCTGCGGGACATGACCGGAGAATCCCGCTCGGCACGCGGTCCGGACCGCGGCGGCGGCGGCGGCGGATTCCGCGTGGCCGGATCCTTGCGTGTCTCCGAGGGGCCATGAGAATCGGGTCGATTGCCCCGGCGCGCCTCGGCGCCTTCCGGTCCGCGCGGCGTGCCTCGCCGCGGCCGCACTCGGCTTGGGCGCGCTCGCGTCGACGCCCGCCCGCGCGCAGGTGCTCGCCGAGATGACGCCGTCCCAGTACAACCTCACCGTTCGCCCCGGCGAGACGGTGACGCGCACCGTCGTCGTGCGAAATCTCGGCACGGTCGGGATCCGGACCAAGCTCCGCATGACCGATTGGGGGCTCGACGAGTCCGGCGCGACCGGGATCGCCGCGTTCGGGAACAAGCCCAACACGCTGCAGGGGACGGTGACGTTCACGCCCGCCGAGATCGTCCTCGGCCCGGGTCAGAACGGCCGCATCCAGCCACGCTGACGCTGCCGGCCGACGGCGCCGCGACGCGGTGGGGCATGCTGCTGGCGCAGTGCAGGCGGCCGCGCCCGATCTCTCGCTGCCCAAGGACTTCGTATACGCCGAGCTCGGCACGACGCTGTTCCTGTCGCGCGTCCCGCTCGACGACAGCCACCCCGAGATCACGCGTGCTCGACGTCCTACCCGTCGGCCGTGACTCGGTGACCATGTCGGTGTGGGTGCACAACGGGGGCCAGCGCCACTTCTACGTCTCGGGCGAGGCCGCGCTCGCCGACACGTTCGGCGTCACCGTGCTGTCCGGACCGTTCGCCCCGGGCGTCGTGCTGCCGGGCAGCGTGCGCTGCTTCGCGTGGACCGGTCGCGCGCCGCTCCGGTCGGGCCGCTACGTCGCGTCCGCGACGCTCGACACGCACGAGCCGCAGCTCATCGTCACCGAGTCGACGGTGCGGTGGCCGATCGCGGCGCGTCCGCCCGCGGCGCTGTCGGCGAGCGCTGAGCGCGACCCGAGCGACCCGTCTCCAGCGAAACGAGGCGCGGTCCCACAAGGACCGCGCCTCGCGCGTTTGCTGCGACTCAGGCGAAGGCCGTACGCCGCCTCAACACCATCGCCGATCCCAACCCGACCATGAGCAGCCCGATCAGCGCGACCGCCCACGGCGACGCGAACGGCAGCGCCGCGCCGGAGATGATCTGACCGCGGATCTCGCCGTTCGGGAAGTTGACGGTGTGAATGTTTGATGTACGTCAGGCCGTTCAGGATGTTCGCTTCGTCGACCTCGTTGTAGTTCCACACGCCGACCTTGGGATTGGTCGGAGTGGGCAGCTGATGAACGACGCCCGACGCGACTCCCGGCGCGGAATAGCCGTGGATGTGGGCGTTGTTCTCGGCGCTTCCGAGGTTGCCGTAGTAGATCGCGTAGCTGAGCGTGTTGGCGCTGGTGTCGATGGTGATGTTGGCGCGGCCGACGCCGCCGGTGCCGGAGGGCGGTCTCCTGCGCGGCATTGATCGTCGCGTGGTACTGGAGGATGGCGGCGTTGGCGGCGCCGGCCACGAGCACACCGGCGGCGATCGCCAGAATCAACCAGGAACGAGAGACTCTCTTCCGAGGCAAAGGAGCTTCTCCTCTGTGCTGCGGTGTGGATCTTCGTGCCTCTGGGCAGGGCGGTGGCAGGAAAATCGTCCCGTTCAGCGAGATGACGCTCGTAGGTCGTTGAGTCCTCCGGGTACTTGGGCGGTGCCCTCGCGACGCGATCGTTCCACGACTCGAAGGGGCTCCGTTCGTCACGTCCTTCATCGTGATGCAGCCCGGAACCGGGCATACGGACGCGCACAGGTTGCAGCCGATACACTCGCTCTCGTCGACCCACACGATGTGGGCCCCGTGCTTCTCCCGCCGCCGCCACGGCGGCGGCGCGCGTCGGCGCCATGTGTCCGGCTAGGGCGGGCTCGTCGGCGCCGTGGATGCACTGCACGGCCGAATCGCGGCACGCCACCAGGCACAGGTTGCAGCCAATGCAGGCCGCGGCGTCGACCTCGGCGACGACCTTGTAGCGCAGGTCCAGCTCGCCCCACTCGACGAACGCCGGCAGCGCGCGGCCGCGCAGCTCCGATACCGACCGCATGCCCTTCGAATCGAGGTAGTTCGACAGCCCGTCGATCATGGTCCTCGACGATCCGGAATCCGTAGTGCATCACCGCCGTGCACACCTGCACGCTGGTCGCGCCGAGCGCGATGAACTCGGCCGCGTCGCGCCACGTCGCGATTCCGCCGATGCCGGAGATGGGGATCGCCACGCGCGGGTCGCGCGCCAGCGCCGCCACCATGGAGCGCGATCGGTTTCACCGCCGGGCCGCAGTAGCCGCCGTTCGTCGAGTGCCTGCCGACGACGGGATACGGCACGAAGCGGTCGAGGTCGACGCCGATCAGGCTCTTGATCGTGTTGATGAGCGACAGGCCGTGGACGCCGGCCTCGACCGCCGCGACGCCGGGCTCGAGGATGTCGCCGATGTTGGGCGTGAGCTTGATCAGCACCGGCACGGTCGAGTACTCGACCGCCCAGCCGGCGACGATCTTCAGTACCTCGGGCTCCTGGCCCACCGCCGAGCCCATGCCGCGCTCGCACATCCCGTGCGGGCAGCCGAAGTTGAGCTCGATGCCGTCGCAGCCGGTGTCGATCGTGGCGTTGATGATGTCGCGCCAGTCGTCCTTGGACTCGACCATCAGCGACACGATCACGCGCGCGGTCGGGGTAGCTCCGCTTCACCTCGCGGATCTCGCGCAGGTTGACCGCGAGCGGGCGGTCGGTGATGAGCTCGATGTTGTTGAAGCCCACCATGCGCTGGCCGCCGACGTCGAGGGCGCCGAAGCGGCTCGAGGTGTCGATGATGGGATCGCCGAGCGTCTCTCCACACGGCGCCACCCCAGCCCAGGTCGAAGGCGCGGCGGACCTGGTCGCCCGTGTTCGTCGGCGGCGCGCTGGCCAGCCAGAACGGATTGGGGCTGCGGATGCCTGCAAACGTCGTGGTGAGGTCCGCCATGGCTCGTGCCTGGGTCCGAAGTCGAGGGTGGTTTCGATCCCACGGCGGCCGCCGGGAGTGGGAAGTCTATCACTCCGGAGTCGCGCGGCGCCGCACCGAAGATGCTGAGTCGGGTCCAGGGCTTGGGGTCCCCTGACGCGCTCCTTTACGGACCGTCTCCGCGTCCGGTCCTGAGCGCTTCACTCCCTCTTTCCCCGCCAAACCCGCGCTCCCGCCGCAGCTTCCGCTCAAGCGCGGCCCTCCCGGTTCCGATACGTGACCCAGGCAGGCTGTTGGGCCGGCGCGCTTGAGCACCGGTCTCCGTTCCCGCTGTACGAAAAACTCGATCGCGGAACCGACGTGGGTCCGCGTGGGCGACGACGTGTCGTCCGCGCGGAGCGCTCCGTTGCGTGCTCGGGGCAATCCAGGAGGACCGGCGATGCACTCCATGAAGAAGCGCGTGTTCGTGATCGCGTGCGTGTGCGGGCTCGCGATCCCGTTCGCGGTGTCGGCGTTCGCCGACGTGAAGGTGGACCTCGTGGCCCGTCGCGTGACCCAGAACGCGAGCGGCAAGGAAGTGCTGGCAGCCGCCGACGAGGCGCGGCCGGGCGAGGTCATCGAGTACCAGGCGACTCTATTCGAACGACGGCACGACCGTCGTGAACAAGCTCGTGGCCACGCTGCCGATTCCGGAGGGGCTCGAGTACCTGCCCAAGACCGTGCGGCCGGCGCCGGCGCTCGCGAGCCTCGACGGCAAGACGTTCGCGCCCATGCCGCTCAAGCGGAAGGTGCGTCTCGCCGACGGCCGCGAGGTCGAGCGTGAGGTCGCGGCGTCGGAATACCGCTTCCCTGCGCTGGACGCTGGGCTCACCGCCCGGCGGCCGCTCCCAGGTCGTGCGGGCCCGCGCCCGCGTGGCGCCGCTCACGGTCGCGGCACGCGTCGACCGCTGATGTCGCCCTCGATGCGGGATCGGCGCGTGCATCGTCCCGACACGAACGGTGACGGCCGACGTCCTCCCTGACCCTCGTTTTCTCTCTCGCCCGGAGTGTGTTCGCCATGATGGCCTCGATCTCGGCCGGCGCCCGTCGCCGGTTCCGTCCGTCGAGCGCGGGACTCGTCGTCCTGCTCTCGCTGCTCCTCTTGCCCCTGCTCGCCGCCTTCAGCGCTGGCCGCCCCGCCGGCGGGCACGTCGATCGGCAACCAGGCGTCCGCGACGTATCTCGACGCGTCGGCGACGCCGCGCACCGCGACGTCGAACCTCGTGACCACGATCGTGCAGCAGGTCGCGAGCTTCACGCTCACCGCCGACGGCAACGCGCACCGCGCTCCCGGCGGACAGGCGATCTTCCCGCACACCCTGATCAACACGGGGAACGGGACCGACGCCTTCCCGCTCACGCTCGCCAACCTGGTGGGTGACGACTTCGATCTCACCGGCCTCGCGATCTACGTCGACGCCAACGGCGACGGGATTCCCGGACAACTTCACGCCCGTCGCGACCGACCGGTCCCCTGGCGGCCGGTGCGGCGTATCGCTTCGTGGTCGTGCCAACGTGCCCGGCACGCAGGTCGGCGGCGAGATCGCGCAGGCGCGCATCACCGGCGCTGAGCGCGTTCGACAACGCGCAGACCGCGTTCAACACCGACCGTGACCGTCACCGGCAACGCCGTCATCATCGGTGACCAAGGCGATCAACCAGAACTCGGGCAACTCGCCGAGCGGCCCCTACACCTACACGCTGACGTACACCAACGCGGGCAACGCCGTCGCCAGCAACCTCCGCCTGTCGGACCTCCTCCCCGCCGGCATGACCTACGTGCCGGGAAGCGCGCGCTGGAGCGTCACCGGCGCCACCGTGCTCACGGACGCGGACAGCACCGACGCGCAGGGCGGAGCGCCGAACACCGTGCGCTTCAACTTCGGCGAGTCCGCGGCAGGCACCACCACCGCGCTCATCAACCAGGTCACGCCCGGCGCCTCCGGAACGGTCACGTTCCAGGTCACCGTCAACGCCGGCCTCGCGCCGCAGACGATCAACAACGGCGCGAGCTACGCGTACTTCGACGGCGCCGCCACGGTCGGACCGTTCACGACCAACCTGGCGCCGTTCACCGTGAACCAGAGCGCATCGCTGACCTTCACCGGTCAGACGTTCGTGGCCGCCGCGCAGGGCGCGACGCTCGTCTACACCAACACGCTGACGAACACGGGCAACGGCGCCGACACGTTCGACGTCACGGTCGGTGGCGCGACGTTCCCGGCGGCACGAGCTACTCGCTGTATCGCAGCGACGGCGTCACGCCGCTCACCGACAGCAACGGCAACGGCACGCCCGGACACCGGCCCGGTCCCGGCCGCGCGGCGTCACCACCGTCGTGCTGCAGGTCACGCTGCCGCCGGCGGCGACCGGCGGTCCGTATCAGGTCGGCAAGACCGCGACCTCGTTCACGCAACCCGACGCAGACGGCCACGGCGACCGACGTGCTGAACACGATCACGGCGAACAGCGTCGACCTCACCAACAACACGCCCGGTCTCGCCGCTCCCGGCGCCGGTGCCGGCCCCGAAGTCGGCGCGGCGTGATCACGAACGCCACCAACCCGGGGACGACGACGCGCTTCACGCTGTACGTCAACAACTACAGCGCGGTCGGCGGACAACTTCGACATGGTCGCCAGCACCGATCCGACGTTCGTCACGTTCACGCTGCCGGCCGGCTGGAGCGTCACGTTCCGCGACGGCGCGAACACCATCATCACCAACACGGGCGCGATCGCGCGGCCGGCAACTCGCTCGTCTACGCCGACGTCACGGTGCCGGCGAGCGCCACGGCCGGAGTCCAGGCCCTGTACTTCCGCTCGCGCTCGCCGAACTCGGGCGCGCGGCCGACCGCATCCACGACGCGCGTCGACGTCGGCGTCATCCGTGCGCTCACCTCGTGCCCAACAACACGGCGCAGGTCGCTCCGGGCGGAGCGTTCACGTACACGCACCTGCTCGCCAACAACGGCAACGTCACGGAAGGCGCCGGCGACGGGCAGCATCGTGACCTTCGCGCTCACCGACAACCAGGTGGCGCTGGAGCTCGTCGCTGTTCTACGACCAGAACAACGACGGCGTGCTTCGATCCGCTCGATCCGGCGATCAGCGACCTGTCGACGATCGGCGGCATCGCGCCGGGAACGAGCGTGCGGCTGTTCGCGCGGGTGTTCGCGCCCGCGGGTGCTCCGCTCGGCCAGGTGAACCTGACGACGATCACCGCCACCACGGTGAACGTCGCTTACACCTCGGCGGTCCCCGCGCCGGCGACGGCGACGGACAACACCACGGTGCTCAACGGCCAGCTGCAGATCGTCAAGCTGCAGGCGCTGGACGCGGACTGTGACGGCATCGCGGACGGCAGCGTCTACGCCGGCGCCAACATCACCGCCGGCGCGATTCCGGGCGCCTGCATCCGCTACGAGATCACGGTCACCAACACCGGCACGACGGCGGTGACCAACGTCACGGTCGACGACGCGACGCCGGTGAACTCGACCTACTCGGCGCGGTCCCCGCCGCGACCATCGGTCGGCTCGATCACGGCGCCGGCGCCCGGCAGCACGGGCACGGTGAGCGCGAGCATCGCGACGCTCGGTCCCGGCGCCTCGGCGGTCATCACCTTCGGCATCCGCTGATCGACCCGTAAGCCCACGGGCAGGAAGGCACGAACGACCTCGACACGGAACCGCAGGCGTCGCCCGAACGGCGACGTCGCGGATCACCGTTTCAAGGGCCATGCACGACCCATCGCCGCACCGCATCTCCAGGCCTCCTCGAGAGCCCTTCGCTGGGCGGGTGCTGGGGATGCTGTGGTTTTTGGGCGGCCCCCACGCCTTCGCGGGTAACTGCCGCCCGGCACGCCGATCGACAACGTCGCGAACGCCACCGCGGTCGATCCGGTCGCCGGTCCGGATCTCGGCGGCGTCGAATGCCGGCGCGCGCGGTGGTGCAACCCGTCGAGCGCGCTGACGCTCGATGGACCGCGCGTCGTCTCGGTCGCGGCCGGCGCCTCGGGGCGTTCGCGCACCGCGTCGTCGAACCTCGGCAACGTCACGAGCGACGTGCGGCTCGACGTGCAGAACCTGGCCGGGGACGACTTCGACCTCGCGACGCTCGCAGCTGCTCTGAGGACGTCGACGCCGACGGCCGGCGCGGACCGTCCGATCTCCCGCTCGCGATCGGCGGCGTCGCGCCGATCGCGGGCCGGCGCGGCGCTCGATCTCGTCGTCACCGCTTCGACGTGCCGCCCGCAACGCCCGACGCCGCGGCGGCGCTCGTGGTCGCCGGCACCACGCAGCTCGACGGCGTGGTCGCCGCCGTCGTCGACAGCGCGCGCGCACTCGCGCCGATCGGGCCGCCGTCGCTGGCGTTCTACCGCGACGCCGGCTTCCGCACGGTGACGCGCGGTCTCGCCGGCCGGGCGGTCGCTCTATCTCCAGGTCGTCGCGCCTGGCGCCAACCTGTCGCTCAGACTCCAGCGCGACCGCGTCACGTTCACGCTCACCGCCGAGGAAACCGGCGACGTCGAGTACCACTCGCCACCACGAGACCGCGGTGCTGCGTCCGGCGTGTTCCAGCATCGCGCCTGGACAGTGAAAGCGACTGCGTGTTCGCGCGACGCGGCCTGTCGTCGCACCTCACCGGCATCCTCGAGACGCACGAGAACGACAAGGTCATCGGCGACGCTGTCGGGCTACGGCGCGACGGTGACGCAGGCGACGGTGTGGATCGCGCCGGCACGGGACCGTGTTCGATCCGCTCACCAACGCGCCCGTCGCGGGCGCCTCATAGCACTCGTCGACGTCGCTGGCACCGGCAACGGCGGCCAGTGCCCGGCGGCCCGGCGCGCGTGTTCGATGCCGACGGCGTGACGCCGGCGCCGAGCGAGTTCGGTCACCGGCGCGACGGCCGCTACCTGTTCGCGGTCGCGCGGCGAGCACACTACCGGCTCTGACGTCGCGCCGCCGTCGCCGTACCGCTACCCGTCGCACGTGCCGCTCGCGTCGCTGCCGCCGGGGCGCAACCCCGACCCGTCGGCGTCGTACGCCGGCGCCTCGTGGTCGCCGACACGAAAGCGGGCCGGTGCGCTTCGACCTGCCGGTCGACGCGCGTCGGCGGTGGCGCTGTTCGCCGAGAAGACGGCGGCGCGTCTACGCCGCGAGACCGGCGACCAGATCGACTACACCGTGCGCGTCGCCAACCGCTCGGCACAGCACGCTCGCGCGACGCGTCGCCGACACGCTGCCGCCGGGGTTCGCGTACGTCGCAGCACGGCGCGGCGCGACGGTGACCGCTGTCTCCGATCCCGGACGGCGGCGGCGGGCCGACGCTGTCGTTCGCGACCGGCGCGCTCGCGGGCAACGTCACGCTGACCTCTGACCTACCGCGTCCGCGCGTCGGGCCGACGACGCTGCTCGGCGAGGCCGTGAACACGCGCGATCGCAGCGGCGGCGGCGCGACGTCCAACACGGCATCGGCGCGCGTCACCATCGTCATCGGCGGCGCGTTCGCCGAGGAGGCGAGCATCGTCGGCGCGGTGTTCGCGGACCGCGACGGGACGGCGCCGCACCGGCGGCGAGCCGGGGATTCCGGGCGTCCGGCTTCTACTCGACGACGGCACGTTCGTCATCACCGACGTCGACGGCCAGTACAGCTTCTACGGCCTAACGCCGCGCACGCACGCGCTCAAGCTCGACCCGACGACTGCCGCCAAGGCGACCAGCGGCTCGTGCCGTCGCAAGGGCGACGACGCGCTGAGTGTCCAGTTCGTCGATGTCGACCGCGCGGCGATCCAGCGCATCGACTTTCGCCGCTTCGGCGACACGGCGATCGATCCTCGCCATCGCGCAGCGTCGCGAGCGTGCGGTGCGCGTCGCCGACGAGCGATCGCGCGCTGCGCCGCCCGCTCGCCGACCAGCGAGGATCCCGGCGTGCCCGGCGATCCTCGCGGGCGCCCGACGTCGGGGCATCGTCGGCGACGAAGGCACGCTGCCGCTCTTACGGACGGATTGCGCCCAGACACTCCGTCGAATGCCCGTCGGCGCCGCCCGCAACAGCGCCGGAGGGCGGCCACGTGTCGCGCCGGCGACGACGGTGTCTGATCGGCGCGGCACCGGAAGCGCGCCCGGCGTTGCAGGGGCGCCGCCGTGCCGGAGGGCTGAGCCGTGCCCGACGACGGGGCTCGCGACGCCGGCGGCGACGCGTCAGCCGCGCCGAAGGCGCGGGCGCCGGCGCCCGCGACGCCGCCGCCCGCGAACGGCACGGAGCCGCCGATCGCGCGCGTCGTTCGGGGCCGAGATCGGACTCGGCGCCCCGGTGTCGCTCTTCATCGGCCTCGCCGACGGCGACACGCTCGCGAGCACGCAGGTCACCGTGCGCGTCCAGGGCCCAATCGGCAGCGTGCTCGAGCTGCTGTCAATGGCGTGCCCGTGCCGGGCGAGCCGCGTCGGGATGCAGCTCAGCATGCCGGAGCAGGGCATCGAGATGTGGGACTACGTCGGCGTCGACGCTGAGGCCCGGGGCCCAACTCGGCTCGGAGGCGCGCGCGAGCTCGCCACCGGCGGCGGATCGCCCAATGTCGCGATCACGCTGGTCGCCCGACCGGCTCGGCTCACCTGATCTCGCCGCCTCGACCGCGGCGCGCGGCCGACGGCCACAGCGAGGCTGGTGCGCGTGCGCGCGCGTGACGCGCGCGGCGTCGCCGTGCCGCAGCGCATCATCGTCACGCCTCGACGTCACGCGCGGCGAGTGGCTCGAGCCCGATCTCGACCCGACGCGCCCCGGGCTCCAGGTGGCGCCTCGCCGGTGGCGAGGTCCAGGCGCATCTCATAGCACCAGTCGAGCCCGGCGATCGCGACTCGTGCGCGGCGCGAGCGCCGAGGGGACGCGCCGACGCGAGGCTTCGCCGGTCGAGTGCTCGCCCGGATGCCGCCGCTCGCTGCTCGTCGAGCGGCGTACCTGGAGGGCACGGTGTCGTACAACTACCGCTCGCACGGCTGCGCACGCCGGATCGCACGCAGGGCGGATTCCAGCAGGACTTCACGAGCTTCTTCAGCGACAGCAAGGACGGCACCGCGACGGCGGCGCGCGCGCCGCGCTGTTCGTCAGCGCGGGCGCGTGCGCGACGACGTGCTGGTGACGCCTGGCTACGACTCGGATCGCCCGGCGCAGCTCCGCCGCTTCCGCGACATCCAGCCGGATGCGTTCTACCGATGCTCGGCGACGCCTGGTGCGCGGGTTCGAGGCCCAGTCGACCGGCAGTTCGCCGCGCAGTCGACCGCCGCGAGACCTGGCTCCTCCACGGCGACTCATCACCGTCAGCGGGCAGACCAGCACGCGCAGCCTCACCGCCTACCATCGCAGCTTCACCGGCGTGCAGGAGCACTACGAGAACTGCCACGCGCAGGTCGACGCGTTCACGAGCCGCACGCGCTCGAAGGACACGGTCGAGGAGCTGCCGGGCCGCGGCCTCGTCGGGCCTCTACGATCTCGCGCACCAGAGCATCGTCGAGAACAGCGAGATCGTCAGCTCATCGTGCGCGACCGCAACCAGGCGAGCGATCATCATGAGACCACGCCGCTCAGCGCGCGTTCATCGACTACGAGATGGACCCGCTGGGCGGGCCGCGCTGCTGTTCCGCGAGCCGGTGCCGGCGCTCGACGCCGACCTGAACCCGGTGTCGATCCGCATCCACCTACGAGCTGCGCGACGGCGGCGATCCGGCGTGGGCGTCCGGGGCGACGGGGCGCGTGCGCGTGGCCACGGCGTCGAGATCGGCGGCACCTACGTCGACGACCACAGACGGCGAGCGCCTGCTCGGCTCGCGCGGCGTCACGGCCGGCGCCCAGCTCGCGCGCAACATGACGCTCGAGGCCGAGTACGCGCGCACCACGGTGCCGGGCCAGTCGTCCGCGGCGGCGGACGCATCGAGATCCGACAGGACACGCGCCGAACTCGCAGGGCTATTCTGTTCGGCGCCGTTACCGACGACGGCTTCACCAACCCGAGCGCCGGCTTCTCGCCCGGACGCGCCGAGGGCGGGCTGCGCATCAACACGCGCGTCGCGATGCGCACGCGCCAGCTCGCCGACGGCCTCTACACCGGCGTCGCAGGCAGGACCGCCGCGCGGGCTGCTCAGCGCAGTCGACCAGGGGCTCCAGCGCGACGGTGCACGGCGAGCTCGGGCTGCGCGGCGCGGTCGGCTGGCGCGACCGGGCCGGGAGCGCCGAACACGCTCGCGCTGCGCGACCAAGCTCAGCGCGCAGGTGCCGTCGCGGCCCAACCTCGGCGGCTACCCGAGTACGAGCAGGACCTGCCGCGGCGCGACCGGCGCCTGGCCGCGGTCGGCGGCGAGTACCGGCTCAACACGCGGGGCCGCCTGCATGCGCGCCACGAGTTTCGCCGTGTCGAGCCTGGAGGGGCCGTGGACGCTCAACGACACGCAGCGCCGCCTCCCGACCGTGTTCGGCGTCGACGCCGAGCAGAGGTCGCACGCGAGACGCGCGTATTCAGCGAGTACCGCCTCGCCGACGCGCTCACCACGCGCGCGAGGCCGGAGACCGCGGTGGGCTGCGCAACGGCTGGCGACTCGCCAACGGCTACCGCGCGAGCACCTCGTTCCCGAGCGGCTGCAGACGCTGAGCGGGCCGTCGGCGGGTCCAGGCGACGTCGGTCACCGGATCGCCTTCGGAGAGCCCGCCGGATCTGGACGTGCGCGCGCGTCGGGCCGGCTCGGCGGTGCGGTGCGCAGCTCGCGCGCCAGCGACTCGTACCTGATGAGCCATGGCGGCGGCGAGCCGGCTGGACCCGCGCATGGTGCAAGCTGCTCGGCCGCCAGCTCGCGAGCGTGACGATGGACCACGCCCGCGGCACGACGGTACGCGACCGGCTGCAGATCGGGCTCGCGCATCGGCCCGCGCGCGCCGGAGACGGGACGCGCTCGCGCGCTACGAGCTGCACCTGACCGCGACGCCTCTCGAGCCCGGAGGCGCACGTGCAGCGCGCCGCGCAGGTCGTGCGTCGCCTTCCACGCCACCGGACGCATGTTCTCGTTCTCCGAGCCGTCGCTGGCGTGGGCGGCAGCGCGCGCGCGACGAGCGTGCGGCGGCTCGCGACCTCGTCGCTCGCGCAGTGGCGTCCACGGCAGCTGGACGCGACCGCTCGCCGACCGTTGGGGACATCGGGCTCCACTCGAGCGCCTTGATCGGCGAGACGGCGGCGAGCCGGCGCCAGGGGCTCGGCATCGAGCTGGGGCGCGACGCGTCGGCCGCGGCGTGTGGCTGTCGGCGGGCTGGAACCGCTTCGGCTACGACGATCCGGATCTGCCGGACGAGGCCTACACGCGCGAGGGCGTCTACCTGCGCATCCGCAGCAAGTTCGACGAGTCGCTGGTGTCGCGCAGCAGCGGGAGGCCGTGACGCGCGCGTCCCACCGTCGTGCGCCTCTGGCATCCGCTCGCGCTGCTCGCCGCCCTGCTCCTGCCGGCTGGCGGCGGCGGCGGCAGGTCATCGCGCGCGTTCACGCCGCGCTACACCACCAACGACCGCGGCGAGATCACGCTGATCGGCAACACGCTGATGACGTGCGGCGGCGCCGGCAACCAATGCAACCAGCGGACGGAACGGCACTCGGCAACAGCATCAGCAACAACGACGTCACGATGACCGTACGTCGGACGCCGGACGCCGACGGCACGACGTTCAGCTCGAGCAGCGCCGCTGCTGCGATCCCGAGCGGCGCCACCGTGCTGTGGGCCGGGCCTGCTACTGGAGCGGCGTCACTCCGACCAATGCGGCCAGCGCAACCACCTGCCTGCTGCAGACCCCCGTCGCCGCGTACACGGCGCATCACCGCCACCCAGGTGGATGCGCTTCGCCCCGAACGGTGTACCAAGGCGTATCGTCGACGTCGACCGCCACGCGTCGCCGGCGGGCGGCAGCGGGCACCGTACTGGGTCGCCAACGTGCAGTCTCGACCAACAACGCGAGCAACTGTTCGCCGGCTGGGCGATGGTCGTGGTGCTGTCGCGTTCCCGCCGATCCGTCGCGCAACCTGGTCGTGTTGCGACGGCTACGCCATCGGTCGGCTCCGGCGCCACGGTGAACGTCGCGGTCGCGGGGTTCGTGACGCCGCCGGGCCGGCGGTGCAGACCAAGCTGGGGTCGCGGCCGTGAGCGAGGGCGACTCAGGATTCGTCGGCGACAGCGTTCCTCGCTCAACGGCACCGCGCTCAGCGACGCCGCTCAACCCGGCCACCAACTTCTTCAACAGCTCGCGTCAGCCGTGCTCGGCGCGACGGTACATCGACCAAGACGCCGAACTACCTGAACCAGTACGGCTGGGACGTCGACCTGGTGACGCGAACCGGCGTGCTGCCCAACAGCGCGACCAGCGCGACGATCACGCTCAGCATCGACCGACGATCAGTTCTACCCCGGGGTCGTGACGTTCGTCGACCGACCTGTACGCGCCGGTGCTGAGCGGCAGCAGCTTCCTCAAGACCGTGTCCGATCGTGAACGGCGGGTCCGGCGCGCCGGGCGATGTGCTCCAGTACACGCTCGCGCTGCGCAACTCGGGCAACGACTCGGCGCCATCCGCCACGCGTGCGTGCGCGACACGCTGCCGGCGAACGCCACCTACGTCGCCGGATCGCTGCAGATCGTGAGCGGCGCGAACGCGGGCGGCAAGACCGACGCCGCCGGCGACGATCAGGGCGAGTACGACGCCGCCAACCGCCGCGTCATCGGCGCGGCTCGGCACCGGCGCCACTCGGCCTGCGGGCGGCATCGCTGGCGCCCGGGCGTCGCCACCAGCGCGCGGTTCCGCGTCACGGTGACGGCTCGCCGGCGCCCAGCGGACTCGATCGGTCGCCAACCAGGCCGGGCGCGCGAACTTCACCGCGCAGCCCTGGCCGGCACGCCGCTGTCAGCGCCAGAGCGACGGCGACAGCCACCACCGCCGGCATCCAGACGCACCACCGTCACGGTGACGTCGGCGCGCATCATCGGCACCGTGTTCGAGGACGTGAACTACGGCGGCGGCAGCGCGGCGACTCGCGCGAGCGCGGCCGGCGTCGGTACGGCCGGGCGTGCGCGTCGAGACCTACGACTGCGGCGGGCGCGTTCGTCGACGCCGACAGCACCGACGCCGCCGGCCAGTACGTCGTTCGACGGCTGGCGAGCGCGGGCCTACACCGTGCGTCGTCGACGAGCTCGATGGTGACGTCATCGCGTCCAGGCTCGGTCGCGGGACTGCGTGCCGGTGCAGACGTTCCGCGCCGACGCGACCAGCCGGGACCGCGGTCGACCGATCCTGAGCAGGGTCGGCGGGGAGAACCCGACGCGCTGATCGACGCCGCCGCCAACACTCACGTCGCGCAGGCGCTCGGCCACGCTCACCACCGCGACGACCACCGCGCAGTCGGTGGCGAGCGTCAGGCGTGGGCGCCGCCGACGTGACCGGCATCGGACTTCGGGTTCAACTTACGACGTCGTGGTCGTCGACGCCAGCGACGCCGGTCAGGGCAGCCTGCGGCAGTTCATGCTCAACGCCAACACGCTCAGCAACGCCGGGCTCGCCCGGTGTCGGGCCTGACCGCCGGGGTCGAAGCACGCGCTGTTCATGGTGAGCGACGGCGCTCGCCCATCCGGGGCTCCGCGCCGGGCTCCCGAGCTGGCTCACCGGCGGGGTCGCGGCGCATCGCGCCTCTCGACGCCGCTGCCCGCGATCGACGGGTGCCTCGACCCGCATCGACGGCGCGCTCAGACCGCGCGCATCGGCGACACGAACCCCGGCAGCCTGCTCGGCCGCGGGCGGCACGGCCGGCGTCGACAAGCTTGGCGCTGCCGGCGGCTCGCACGCCCCGAGGTCGAGATCCGCGACTGAACGCGCTCGCCGCTCGGCGTCAGCGTGCCAGGCGTCGAGCGTGGCTCACCCTGCCGGGGCTCGTCGATCTTACGGCTTCGGCGACACGCCCGCCAGCGCCACCGACGCCAACGCGTGCTGATCGGCGCCACCGCGACTGGGGCGCTGATCGACCGCATTGCGTGCTGGGCGCCGCGGCCACGTCGTTCACCGATCCGGGTGCCGCCGCGCGCACGGGCGGCGACAACCTGCGCGCCCTGGGCGGGGACGGCGGCGTGCTGCAGAGACTCGCTCGTCGGCTTCGCGATCGGGAGCGGCGATCGTCGCTCCAGTCGGGCTCGGACGGCTGGCTCGTCTTAGGTCTCGACGATTCGCGGCAACGCGATCGGCGCAGGGCGCGGCGCGACGGCGTCGCGATCGGGACGAGCGGCACGACGACCGTGCGCGTGCAGCCTGATCGACGGCTGCACGACGGCGCCGGCATCGACAGCCGCACCAGCACGGGATCGCTCACGCTCGAGAACGACACCGTCACGCGCAACGGCTCGGCGCGGCCGCCGGCACGCTCGACGCCGGGCATCCGGCTCGGCGGCGCCGGGCAACCGCGTCGACCGCGACGTCATCACCGACAACTACGGCCCCGGCGTGCTGGCCGCGTCGGTCACCGACGGCCACGACGATCACGCGCAACTCGATCTCCGGCAACGGCACGATCACTGAACAACGGCGGCGCGGCCGCGACGGCGCAGATCGGCATCGATCTGCTCGCCGTGCGGCCACGACGAGACGCGCGGCACGGCGCCGTTCGTGACGCTGAACGACGCACGGCGACGCCGACGCCGGCGCCAACGGCCTGCTCAACTACCCGGTGCTCGAGGCCGCGGTGCTCGCGAACGGCAACTTCACGCTCACCGGCTGGGCGAGGCCGGGCTCGACGATCGAGTTGTTCGCCGCCGCCGCCGACCCGAGCGGCTTCGGCGAGGGACGCACGTTCGCGACCTCGCTGGTCGAGGGCTCGGCGGCGGATCTCGACGGCTCGTCGAGTGCCTACGCGGGCGCCATCAACGGCATCGTCCAGGGGGCGGACAACACCCATCGCTTCCGCTTCACGATCGGAGCACCCGGCGGGGTGACGCGCCGGCGTGCTGGCTCACCGCCACCGCCACGGTGGCGTCGGCGACGTCCGAGTTCTCCGGGCTCGTCACGGTCACCACGGGCGTCTCGGTGCGCGGCTTCGTCGTACGACGACGCGAACCACAACCTGCTGCGCGACGCCGCCGAGGCCGGCACCGGCGCCACGCTCTACGCCAAGCTGATCGCCAGCGCGCTGCCGGCGAGCGCCCAGGCGGTCGTTGCCGCCGTACCCGCGACCGGCGCCTACCAGTTCGACTTCGTCAGCGCCGGCGCGTACACGATCGTGCTCGACGACAACGCCAACGCCGCCGACGTCACGCCGACGCCGCCGGCGGGCTGGCTCGGCGACCGAGGCAGCGAGCGGGAGCCGCGCCGTCACCGTGGCGGCGGTGGACGTCAACGCGCGAGAACTTCGGCCTGTGGTTCACGGGCGCGCGTCGATGGCCGCGTGTTCCGCGACGACGGCGCCGGCGGCGGGGTCGCGAACGACGGCGTGATGCAGGCGGGCGAGACCGCCCTCGCCTGCGGGTGCGCGTGCGCGCGACGGCGGCGGCGTGCGGCGGCGCGGGCTGCGACAGCGTGCTCACGGACGGCGCCGGCGCGTTCGCGCTGTGGGTGCCGGGCGGCGCCGGCGGATCGACGGTGACGGTGTCCGAGACCAACCCGAGCGGATGGATTCTCGACCGGCGGCGGCGCGGGCACGACGGGCGGCGCCTACACGCGCGCGACGGACGCCATCGCGTTCACGGCGGCCAACGGCACCGCGTACACCGGCGCCGACTTCGGTGACGTGCCACCCAACCAGCTCCGCGCCTCCCGGGGCGACCAGCCGGTCCGGCGGGCGGCGTCGTGTTCTACCGCCACACGTACGTGTCGGGGAGCGCCGGCAGCGTGAGCTTCAGCGCGACGCAGACGCCGACGCCGGCGGTGCCGGGTGGAGCGTCGACGTCGTGCGCGACCTCGACTGCGACGGAGTGATCGAGGCCGGCGAGACCGCGATCACGGGCCCCCTGGTCGTGACCGCGAGCCAGTCGGTGTGCCTCGTGCTGCGCCACACGATCCCGGTGGGGCGCTTCCGGCGCCACCGAGAACGTCAGCCTGCAGGCGACGCTCGCGTACACCGGCGCCGCGCCGGCGCTGTCGTCGGCGGTGGCGGTGGTCGACGTCACCACCGTGCTGGGGAGCGGCACGCTCGACATCGTCAAGGCCGTCGACCTGCCGAGCGCCAGGCCCGGCGACGTCGCTCACCTACACGATCACGTACCGCAACATCGGTCCGGCGCCGCTGTCGAGCATCCTCGTCCAGGACGCGACCCCTGCGTTCACCGTGTTCGTCGCCGCCAACTGCTCGACGCTGGGCGCCGGCATCACCGGCTGCAGCCTGACCGCGCAGCCGTCGGTGGGCGGCACCGGCCCGGTGCAGTGGCAACTCGTCGGATCGCTCGCGCCCGGCGGCACCGGCACCGTGAGCTTCCAGGTGCGCGTGCAGTAGTCGGCTTGTGTCTCGGGCTCCCAGCCGCGAACATGCGGCGCGTGAGCCCCTCGGCGCCGGAGCGTCCGCCGTTCGCGTGGGGGACGGTGGCCGCGGTTTGCGACCTCGGGCCTCGTCCTGCACCTGCTGGCGCTCGTCCACTATGGCTGGTTCCGCGACGAGTTCTACTACCTCCGTGTGCGCCGACCATCTCGCGGTGGGGGCTACGTCGACCAGCCGCCGCTGTCGATCGCCTTCCTCGCGCTGTGGCGAGGGTATTCGGCGAATCGCTCGCCGCCATTCGCATCGCACCGGTGCTGTTCCACCTCGGCGCCTCCAGCACTCGGCGCCGCGATCGCGCGCGAGATGCACGGCGGCCGCTACGCGCAGGGCCTCGCCGCGCTCGCCGTCCTGCTCACGCCCGTCTACCCCTCGCGATCGGCCACTACTACTCGATGAACGCGATCGACCTGGTGGTGTGGGAGGCCGCGATCCTGCTCGTGATGGTGGCGCTTCGCACCGGCGGATCGCGGGCGTGGCCGGCACTCGGCGTCGTGCTCGGGCTCGGGCTGATGAACAAGATCAGCGTGCTGTGGCTGGGGGTGGGTCTCGCCGGCGCGCTGCTCCTGACGCCCTACGCGCGCGGTGCTGCGGACGCGCGGGCCGTGGCTCGCGCTGGCGATCGCGCTCGCGCTGTTCGCGCCCCACGTCGTCTGGCAGGCGCGGCTACAATTGGCCGACGCTCGAGTTCATGCGCAACGCCGCCCGCGAGAAGATGGTCCACGTCGGGCCGCTCGACTTCGTTCGGAAGCAAATCCTACAAATGAACCCGCTGGCGGCGCCGTTGTGGATCGCGGGCTGGTGTGGCTGTTGCTCGCGCGCGCCGCGCGCGAATGGCGCATCCTTGGCATCGTGTTCTTCGTCGTCGCGGTCGGTGCTGTTCGCGGCGGGGAGCAGCCGCGCGAGCTACCTGGCGCCTCGCCTATCCGCCGCTGCTCGCCGCGGGCGCGGTGGCGCTCGAGCGCGCCTCGGCCTCGGGTGCGTGGAGGATGGCCCGGGTCCCGGTCGCCGCCCTGCTCGCGATCGCGGGGCTCCTCACAGCGCGCGCTCGCGATGCCGCTGCTGCCGGTCGAGCGTTACCTCGCGTACGCGCGCGCGCTGGGCTTGGCGCCCTCGACCGAAGAGCACCAGCGCGTCGGCCCCCTGCCGCAGCAGTACGCCGACATGTTCGGCTGGACCGAGCTGGTCGACACGGTGGCGCGCGCGTACGCGCCGCTGTCGCCCGAGGAGCGCGCGCACTGCGGCATCTTCGCCCAGAACTACGGCGAGGCGGGGCCATCACCGTGCTGGGGCGCGCGCGCGGGCTGCCGCCTGCGATGTCCGGACACAACAACTTCTGGCTGTGGGGCCCGCAGGCTCGGCGCTTCGACCCGGTGATCGTCGTGGGCGGCGACGAGGAGGACAACGCCCAGGTGTTCGAGCACATCGAGCACGTGGGCGAGATGGATTCGCCGTACCAGATGCCGTACGAGCGGCACCGGGCGGTGAGCGTGTGTCGCGGGCTCAAGATTCCGGTGCCCGAGCTGTGGCCCAAACTCAAGCACTTCATCTAGACGCGAGGACGACCTGTGATACGCGAGAGGCGTTCGACCGGCAGCGCGCGGCCGCAGAAAGATCGAGCGCGATGACCAGTTGCTGCTCGCTCGGTTCACCGTTCCGTTCGGGCTCGGGCAGCTGCTGTTATTGGCGTGGCTCGACCGGAAGCTGGGGAACGCGGCGACACCGATCGAAGGCATCGTGTTCCTCGGCTACATGGCGATCACGATCGTGCTGATCGTCCGCATGGTGCGGCGCTCGCGCGCGGCGCGGCCCAGGTGCCCGGGCTGCGGCGCACGCATCGAGGGGTTGTCGGAGCGGTTGGCGGTCACGACCGACGCTGCGACGCGTGCGGCGCCCGGGTCGTCGAGCTACCGGCGTAGGCGTGGGAGGAATCGCGCGCCTCGAGCTCTACGCCAAGGACAGTCGCGTCGCGATCCTGAAAGACGTCGCGAGCATGCGGATCGAGTCCGGCAACCAACATGCGCCGGCGCATGTTGGGACAAGTCGTCGCAACATGCCTTGCGGCATGTCGCCTAGGACTTCGCCCCGCACCTCGTTATTCCAATCTCGGCGTCATCGCTTCGTGGCGACGGCGATCCAGCACGGCGTCGGCAGGGGTGATCTTGCCGTCCTCCGTGAACGCCTCCGACCTTGGCGACGACCTCGGCGCGGATCTTCCGCAGCGCCTCCGGCGTCTGAGCGCGCAGCAGCGCCGCCGAGCGCACGGTGCCGTTCAGGAACGTCTCGAACACCGAGTCGCCCGACGACGCCAGCCAGGTCATGTCCTGCGAGGCGAACGGTCGGCTCGACGAATCCGGCGCCTCGCAAAAGTTCCGCGCAGGTTCCGGAGTCGCAGTAGCGATCGAACGGCGGACCCTTCGGGATGTCGACGTCCATGCTGGCCGTGGCGCGCACCGCGTCGTACACAAACCCGAACCCGACGGCACGATCGGGAGGCTGCACACGGGAACGCGACACGGCCGCGGGGGACGAGCCACACGGTAGGCCTCCGCCATGGCAGACCTCGGGCCTCGCCAGGTGTCCGACGAGGAAGCCCATCGCGACGATGTCGGAAATGACGCGTCGTCGAACGGCAGCGCGCTCCGCGTCGGCCTGGCGGAAGTCGACCTTGGGATGGCGCTACACGCGACCGCGAGCATCGCCGACGAGAAGTCCACCACCGACGACGTTGGGAGTGAAATTCTGCTCGCGCGTGGTGGGCAATCCAGCCCGGGCCGCACGCCACATCGAGAAGGGCGTTCGTCGAGATCGATCTCGACATAGGGCCAGGAAGCGCGAGACCCCCTGAACGGTGAGTGCCGAGAAGCCTGACGCGTACGCGGCGGCGGCCGCCTCCCACCCTCCTGCTCGAAGTCGTGGAACACGCGAGCATCGTCATTCGCCGGGACGGGCTCGCGCGCGGACATGGCAGGCCTCAGGCTTCTCGACGCCCGCACGGCGTGCGGGAGCGCGCGCGACGCGGTGGCGGGCCGCGCCCTGGGCGCGCGCGGACCACTGGGCGGATTCGTGGAACACGCCGAAGTGGGGTCGAACAGCTCGTGGCGCACGTGGAACGCGCCGCCGCGTTGCGTGAGCACACCACCCGGCCGAAGCCTTGCTCGCGGACCAGCACGAGGATCGAGTAGACCTCGGCGACGAGCGACAGCGGCGGCGTGCGCAGCTCGATCACGCCGCGGCCGTCGAGCATCCCGAGGTCGACTCCGTCGGCCTCCGAGCTGAAGCTGCACGCGGCCACGCCGTCCGAGCGCACGAACGCCACGATCACGTTGGGATGGGCGATCGGCGCACGCGTCTCGTACGCGAGGCGGATCGTCATCGGCCTCGCCGTACTCGAACAGCTTCTTGGGCTCGCCCGCGCCGCCCACGAGCTCGCAGTCGGTGATCACGATCCCCCACTGGTCCTGCGGCAGCTCGGCGCCCCAGCCGGTCGTGAGCCGCGAGTCGTCCTCGTAGCGCTCGATACCTCCTCGGTGGGGCCGTCGAACTGGATCTCGCCGCCGCGCAGATAGATCACGCGCCGGCACATGGTCTTGATGCTGAACATGTTGTGCGACACGAACAGGATGGTCGCGTCCTTCTCCTGCAGCTCCTTCGTGAACTGCATGCACTTGCGCTGGAACGACAGGTCGCCGACCGCGAGCACCTCGTCGAGGAACAGGATCTCGGGATCGAGGTGCGCGGCGACGGAGAACGCAAGCCGCACATGACATGCCGCTCGAGTAACGCTTGACGGGCGTGTCGATGAACTTCTCGACGCCGGAAAACTCCACGATCGCGTCGAACTTGCGCGCGATGCTCGCGCTGGCGCATGCCGAGGATGGCGCCGTAGAGGGACACGTTCTCGCGCCCGGTCAGCTCGCCGTGGAAACCCGGTGCCGACCTCGAGCAGCGACGCCGACGCGGCCGCTCAATCGCGCGCGCCCGGTGGTCGGATCGGTGATGCGGGACAGCAGCTTGAGCAGCGTGCTCTTGCCGGCGCCGTTCAGGCCGATGATGCCGACGTTCTCGCCGCGCCGGACCTCGAAGCTCGCGTTCTGGAGCGCCCAGAAGTCGGCGGTGCTCGAGCGCTCGCCCCGACCGAACATCGAGCGCACGCCCTGGCTCAGGATGTCACGGAACGAGTCACGGCGGCTGCGGCCGGTGCCGATCCGGTAGCGCTTGCTTGATGTTCGACGTGGATCGCGACGTCGCTCGATATCAGGTCCGGCGAACGCGCGCTCCTGGCGCTTGGAAGAAGACGAGCCTCGCCGGACCAGCGCCACGAGGATCACCGCCACGCTGCCGAGGATCGCACGCATCGTCGGGCTCGACTTGCCGATCAGCGCCCAGCGGAAGCCCTCGATCACGCCGACCATCGGGTTCAGGCAGTACAGCGCGCGCCAGCGCTCGGGCACGACGCTCAGCGGGTAGACGATCGGCGACGCGTACATCCAGATCTGCAGCAGGAACGGCACGCGTGCATGATGTCGCGGAAGCGCACGTTGACCGGCGCGAGCCATGCAGCGCCACCGCCAGCGCCGAGGAGCATCGCGCGACCGCGACGAGTGGCAGCAGCAGCAGCAGGTGCCAGGGTCGGCGTCATGCCGTACCACAGCAACATCCCCAGCATGACCACGAACGAGATGGCTGAAAGCCGACCAGCGGCGCGGTCACGCCGGCGAGTGGGATGAGGAGGCGCGGGAAGTAGATCTTGCGCACCAGCTCGGCGTCGGTGACGAGCCCGCGCGGCGCCGCGTCGCGCGGCCTCGGCGAAGTAGGTCCACGGCAACGCGGCGGCGAACGCGAACAGCGGGTACGGCACGCCGTTCGACGGGATCTTTGGCGAAGTGGCCAGAACACGACGGTGAAGATGGCCACCGCGAGCAGCGGGCTGGATGACCACCCACGCCGCGCCGAGCGCGCGCTCTGGCGGTAGCGCACCTTGAGGTCGCGCAGGATCGAGGATGGAGCAGCTCGCGGTAGCGCCACACCGTGCCGAGATCGAGATCGAACCAGCCGCGATGGAGCCGGATCTCGACCCCGCGAGGAAACCGACGGCCGTGCCGGTAGTCACCGTGCGCACGCCGCCCGCAGCGCGGCGGCGATGTGCGTGCTGATCCGCATCGGCCAGCTGCGAGAACAGCGGCAACACGATGCAATGATCCTGCGCGGCCTCGAGTTCGGCAGCGGCGCGGCGCGGCGCTCCCGGCGTAGGTCGCCGTCGCGGTGGTTGCACATGACGCCGCGACGCGTCGCGATGCCCTGGTCGAGCAGCTGCCTGCATGACCGCGCGCTGGTCGCAGCGCTCGGGCAGGCGCACGCAGTAGCTCTGCCAGTTGGTGCGCGCCTACGCGGGCTCGCGCGGGATGCCGAGTCCGGGAATGTCGGCGAGCAGGGCGCGATAGCGCTCGGCCATCGCGCGCCGCGACGCCGACCGATCTCGGGCAGGCGCTTGAGCTGCTCGCGCCCGACCGCCGCCTGGATGTCGGTCATGCGGTAGTTGAAGCCGACGACCGGGTACGACTCGAAGATCACCTGGCTCGACCCATGGCGCACGGTGTCGGGGACGCTCATGCCGTGCTGGCGCAGCAGCCGGAAGCCGCGGTCCCACTCCGGATTCGAGGTCGTCAGCATGCCGCCGTCGCCGGTGCTCAACACCTTGCGCGGATGGAACGAGAAGCGTGGCGATGTCGCCGTGCGGGCGGCCGATCCTCTGCCATTCGCCCTGCCAGCAGGATCTCGCTGCCGATCGCGCACGCCGCGTCCTCGACCAGCGGGATCGAGCGCCGGCGCGCGACCTCGAGCACGCCCGCGAGGTCGCACGGCATGCCCATCTGATGGACGCACAGGATCGGCGCGCGTGCGCGGCGTGATCGCCGCCTCGATGCGCTTCAGGATCGAGGTTGTAGGTGCGCGGATCGATGTCGACGAACACCGGCGTGCCGCCGCAATAGCGGATCGGCGTTCGCGGTGGCGATGAACGAGTGGCTGACGGTGATGACCTCGTCGCCGGGACCGACCCCGACGGCAAGCAGCGCGAGGTGGAGCGCGGTCGTGCAGTTGGACACCGCGCACGCGTGCGGCGCGCCGACCCAGGCGGCGAACTCGCTGCTCGAACGCCGCGACCTCGGGGCCCTGCGTGATCCAGCCGCTCAGGATCACGCGGCGGGCGGCCTCGGCCTCCCGCTCGTCCATCGACGGTCGTGATGATCGGGATCATGCTCAGGCCGCCATCTGCCGCGCGCGCCACCACTCGACCAGCCGGGCCAGCCCCTCGTCGAGGCCGACCTCGGCGCGGAACCCGAGCAGGCGCTCGGCCTTGGTCGTGTCGGCGAGGCGCCGCGATACCGGGTTCACCTTGCGCTCGGGACCGTATTCCGGCGTCAGCGACGAGCCCATCACGCGCAACAGCGCGGCGGCCAGCTCGTTTAGGCTGGTCTCGACGCCGCTCGCGACGTTGAATACGTCGTCGTGGACGTCGGACTCGGAGCGCCAGGATAGATTCGAGCGCGCGACGTCCTCGATGTACACGAAGTCCATCGTCGTGCTTGCCGTCGCCCAGGATGAGCGGCGGTTGGCCGGCGGCGATGCGCTCCATCCAGCGGATCAGCACCTCGGTGTACTTGCCGTGGATGTCCATGCGCGGCCCGTAGACGTTGAAGTAGCGCAACGCGACGTAGGACAGATCGTGCATGTCGTTGAACGACCGCAGCAGGCCCTCGAGCATGATCTTGCTCGCGCCGTACCAGGTGCGGTTGTTGTACGGGTGATGGTCCTCGTGCGTGGGGAACCGGTCGGCCAATCCATAAATCGACGCGGACGACGCCGCCACCACCTTCTTCACGCCCGGCTCGCTGCGCCGCCTCGACGACGTTGTAGCTGCCGTCGCACATCACGCCGAGCGCCGCGCGCGGCTCGGCCGCGCACGCGGTGATGCGCAGCGTCGCCATGTGGATCACCGAGTCCATGCCGGCGGTCGCCTTGCGCACCGTCTCCGGGTCGCGGATGTCGCCGCGCACCAGCGTCACGCGCGAATCTTGAAGTGCTTCGGTCACGTTCTCGAGCGTGCCGCGGCTCAGGTCGTCGAGGATGACGATGCGGGCGGGGTCGTGGCTCGCGCAGCAGCAGGTCGATGGTCGTCGATCCCACCAGCCCGCACCCCCGGTGACGAGGATGCTCGAGCCCTGGATGTTCATGTCGCGTCTCGTTTCGTGAGGCCCGGGCCCACGGCGGAGGCCGCTGGGAGCGCTCGGCCGGGTTGCCGACGACGCGGGTGCCTGCCGCGACGTCGCGTATGACGTTGCTGCCGATGCCGACCAGCGCGCCGTCGCCGACGCGCAGGCCGTTCATCACGCTGGTTCCGCTGCCGATGGTAGCAGGTCTTGCCGATCACCGTGCCGCCGGCGATCGTGACGTTGGAGCCGATCAGCGTGCCCGCGCCGACCACGGCGTCGTGGTGGAGCACCGTGTTCGGCAGGACGCAGACGTGGTCCTCGATCACGACGTTGCTGGTGATCACGACGCCCGCCATGATCAGCACGTTGCGCCCGATCTGCGCCAGCGGCGAAACGCTCGCGCGCGGGTGGATGACCCGCGCGAAACGATCGGCGGCGACGCCGAGGCCGTCGATCAGCGTGCGGCGGCCGAGGTACGACGTCGGGCTGCCGGGCACGGCGAGCACCGCTGCCTCGGCGCGCTCGCGCAGCATGAAGCGCGGGTAGACGCGCACGCCGTGACGCTCGCGTCCCTGCTGGCCGGTCGAGTCGTCGACGAAGCCGATGCAGCGGTACGCGTCGCCCAGGCAGCCGAGCGCCTCGACGGCGTTCCCGTTGCAGGGAAAGATGAGCAGCGGCCGAGGGGGTCGACGTCACACCGCGTCTCCGGGTCGCGGCGCGCTCGGGGCCGTCATCGGGCGGGCTCCGACGCCCGCGTCAGCTCCGCCACGGCGCCCGCGACCTCCGCCACCTGGGCGGACGTCAGCTCGGGGAACATCGGCAGCGACAGCGTTTCGTTCGCGGCCTTCTCCGAGTGCGGGAACGATCCAGGTTTGTGCCCGAGGTCGGCGAACGCAGGCAGGAGATGCACCGGCGTCGGGTAGTGGATGCCGGTGTGGATCCCCTTCGCCTGCAGCGCGCTCATCCACTTCTCGCGCTGCGTCGTCCGCACCGCGTAGATGTGGTAGACGTGGCGCGCGTACGGCGCCTCGACCGGGATCGGCACGCCTGTCGGCTTCAGCAGCTCGTTGTACTTCGCCGCCGCGGTGCGCCGCGCCTCGGTCCAGCCCTCGAGGTGACGCAGCTTCACGCGCAGCACCGCGCCCTGAATGCCCTCGAGGCGGTAATTGTAGCCCTTGAGGACGTGGTGGTACTTCCTGTTCCGCCCCCCAGTCGCGCAGCATGCGGACGGTCTTGGCGTAGTCGGCGTTGTGTCGTCACCACCGAGCCGCCCTCGCCGTAGGCGCCGAGGTTCTTGCCCGGATAGAAGCTGAAGCAGCCCGAGATCGCCGATGCTGCCGGCGCGCTGCCCTTGTACGTCGGCGCCGTGCGCCTGGCACGCGTCCTCGATCACGATCGAGCCCGCGGCGCTTGGCGATGTCCATGATCGGATCCATGTCGGCCGGCTGTCCGTACAGGTGCACGGGGATGATCGCCTTGGTCTGCGGCGTGATCGCGGCCTCGAGCCGGGCCGGTCCATCGTGAACGTCTCGGGATCGATGTCGACGAACACCGGCGTGGCGCCGCGTGTAGTCGATGGCCGACACGGTGGCCATGAACGTGAACGGCACGGTGATGACCTCGTCGCCGCGGCCCACGCCGGCGGCGAGCAGCGCGAGATGCAGCGCGCTCGTGCCGCTGTTGACGCCGATGCCGTGCTGCGCCTGGCAGTAGGCGGCGAACTCCTGGTCGAACGACGCGACTTCACTCCCGAGCGTGAACGCGCACGAGTCGAGGATGCCCTGGATGGCGGCGTTCACCTCGGGCTTGATACCGGCGTATTGGGCCTTCAAATCGACGAACGGAATCACACCCGGTTCTCCTGACGTTGAACGGTGACCGTCTCCCCGCGACCTCGCATCGAGGCGGTGGCCGCCTCGATCAGCTCCACGACCCGCAGACCCAGCGCTCCGCCGGTCTGCGGCGTCGTACCGTTGGTGATGCAGTCGACGAAGTGCTCACCCTCGATCCGCAGCGCCTCGGTGCCGTCGAGCTTGGGCGCCCACATGTCGCCGGTCCGGTAGCCGACCCGCATTTCCTGGATCTGCTCCGGATCGTCGGTCAGGCTCACGCCCTTGTCGTAGATCTTCGACCTTCTCGCTCGGCTCCAGGTCGTCGTAGGTGATCATCTTCTTGCTGCCGCCGATCAGGATCTGCCGCACCTTGACCGGCGCGAGCCAGCTCACGTTGGTGTGCGCGATGGTGCCGGAGTCGTAGAACAGCGTGATGTAGGCGAGGTTCTCCGGCGTGCCCGGGAAGTGGTTCGATGCCGCTCGCCGTCACCGCCACCGGATGCTCGCCGAGCAGGTAGTCGAGGATCGAGAAGTCGTGGACCGCGAGGTCCGAGATCACGCTGACGTCGCGCTGGAACAGGCCGAGGTTGACGCGGATCGAGTCGTAGTAGAGCACGCGGCCGAGATCACCGCGCCGGATCAGCTCGCCCATCTTCCGCACCGCGCCCGTGTAGACGAAGGTGTGGTCGACGAGCAGCACGCGCTTGCGGCGCTCGGCCTCGTCGATGAGCTGCTGCGCCTGCGCCGACGTCTCCGTCATCGGCTTCTCGAGCCACACGTGCTTGCCGGCCTTGAGGGCGGCGAGCGCCACCTCGAAGTGCGCGCGCACCGGGGTCGCGATCGCGATCGCGTCGATCCCGGGATCGGCGAGCAGCTCGCGGTAGTCCTTGGTGGTCTTCACGCCGGGATAGCGCCGGCGCACCGTCTCGAGCTTCTTCTCGTCCAGATCCGAGACGCCGGCAACCGATGCGCCCGACAGCTCGGCAAAGTTCCGCACGAGGTTCGGGCCCCAGTAGCCGTATCCGATGACCCCGATCTTCACCATGGTCCGATGGCCTTCCTGTTCAGAGTGGCGCCGGGAGTCGCGGGCGTCCTCCGCCCCGCCTCGATCGGCGATTACATGTCGCGGCCGCGATCGTCAGTCGCGTCGTCGCGCGTCACCCACGACGCGGGCGGGCACCCCGCTCACGATCGCGTGATCCGGAACGTCCTTGGTCACCACCGCCCCGGCGCCGACGAGCGCCCCTTCGCCGATCGTGATCCCCGACAGGATCGTGGCGTTGGAGCCGATCGACGCCCCGCGCTTGACCCGCGTCGGATCGACCTTCCAATCCGCCTCGGTCTGGAGCGACCCGTCGGGGTTCGTGGCGCGTGGAAACCGGTCGTTCGTGAACATCACGCCGTGGCCGACGAACACGTGGTCCTCGATCACGACGCCTTCGCAGATGAACGTGTGCGACGAGATCTTGCAGCGCGCCCCGACGACGCAGTCCTTCTGCATCTCGACGAAGGCGCCGATCTTCGTGTCCTCGCCCACCGTGCAGCCGTAGAGGTTGACGAGCGCGGGATGGAAGATCTTGACGTTCTTGCCCAGCGTCACGGTGTCGGCGATCGGCACCCGTTGATCTCCTCTATGCGGAATGGGAGTGAAACGCACGCGGTGGCGGCGCCCCCGCGTCGAACGGCGGGGTAGTGTAGCGGCCCGAGGCCGGACGCGCTATCGCACCCGCACCAGGGTGCGGCTGAAGCGTCCGTCCACGGTGACCATCCGGGCGTAGTACATGCCCGCCGCCACCTCGCGGCCGTCGTCGTCGCGGCCGTCCCACAGGAAGCGGTGGACCCCGGCCTGACGCACTCCGGTCGCGAGCGAGCGGGGACGGCGGCCGTCGACGCCGTAGATCACGAGCGACAGCGGACCGTCGCGCGCCATCGAGCACTCGAGGGTCGTGCGGTCGCGGAACGGCATCGGACGCGCGGCGGCGAGACCGCTGCGGTTTGGAGCCGCAGGGCCCTCGGCGGCCAGCGTGCCGACCCGACACGTGACGCCGAAGTCACGCAGCACCGGCGTGACGTTCAGGTTCGACGCCGTCAGGACGGCGCGGTACTGGATGAATCGCGCCAGCCGACCGACGCTGCCGCCCGATCCCGCCACCGGGATGAAGGCGGTCCAGCTGCCGTCGGGAATCGGGGTGTCGCCGGTGCGGGTCGCGATCGAGACGCTCGTGCCCGCCGGCTGCTCCGTGGTCCACGACGCGGTCTCCCAGTAGACCCCCGTCGTGGCGTCGAAGACCCGGATTCGAACGTCCCCGGGCTCGAGAACGGGCTGAGGCGGATCCAGTCCACCGTCAGCACCGGTCCGCCGAGATTGAAGTCGCTCGCCGCCGGGCGCATCGTGCCGGGATCGTCACCGTCTGCGAGCTCACCAGCCCGCCGTCGACGTAGAAGTCGACACCGTTCGTGTTCCAGTCGATCCGGTAGCGGTGCGGCGTGCCCAGGTAGTTCCCCGCCACGACCTGATCGTTGAAGGCGCCGCCGTCCCACGTCCGCGCGAGCAGGCCCGCTCCCGTGCTACCGGTGCTGAACATCGCCCACGGCGGCGTGTTGAAGATCTCGTCGGGCGCGGCGTCGTTGCCTCCTCCGAAGCCCGCGTGTTGGAACGGGGTGACGGCGAAGGTGGCGATAAACTCGAGCGAGCGACCGGCCAGGAAGCCCGTTCCGAGCGAGTTGACGCGGCTGCCGTCGATCGTCAGCACGCCGTTCGCGACGGTCGAGGTTCCGCCGGCGGACCACGGGAACCCACCGAAGGTCGCGGGGAGATCCGATCCCTCGAACCCCGCCAAGAGCGCCGGGGCGAGAATTACCTCGCCGTCCTCGAGGCGCATGACCGAAGTGCCCGTCAACGTTCCCGCCGCGAAATCGAGGTCCGTGTCGTCCATGAAGCACACCGGAGGCAGGGTCACGAAGGACAACGGCGCGGCGGGCGGCGCCGGAGCCGAGGTGGTGTTGGTCGCCGCGTCCGCCGACGTGACGCGCACGTAGTAGGTCAGTCCCGGCAGCAGACCCGACAGCGTGAACGAGTGCGTCGGGGCGAACACCGCGTTCGTGAGCACCGTGCCGAGGGCCGGCGTCGTTCCGTAGTCGACGCGCGAGTCGGCCAGCTCGTTCGTGTTCCAGCTCACCGTCGCCTCGTTGCCGTTCGGCGCTGGCACGACCTGCAGGTTCGAAATGGTCGGCGGCGTCACGTCGGGACCGCTGCTGCACGAAAACGTGAGGTCCTCGAGCGCCGGGGTCGCGAGACCGCCGTTGCTGGTGAGGTCGGCACGATACTGGGTACCGCGACGCGCCCGTGATGACCGTGCCGCTGAAGGGCACGGGGCGTACGCGCTCCAGCTCCCGTCGGGCGTCGGCGTGCCGCCCGAGCGCACGCTCATGGCCAGGCCGGTGCCCGTGGGGGTGTTGGCCGTCCACGACATCGCGCCCCAGCTCGGGGGCGTGCCGCCGTCGAGAACGCGCGATTCGAACGTGCCGCTGTTGGCATACGGGCCGAGGTGCGCCCAATCCACGGTCAACCGCGCGCCGCCCGCGTTCAGATCGCTGAAGGCGGGCCGCATGGTCCCGGGAATCGTCACGCTGTGCGAGCTCACCAAGCCGCCGTCGACGTAGAAGTCGACGCTGCTCGTGTTCCAGTCGATGCGATAACGGTGCGGCGTCCCGAGCAGATTCCCCGCGATCGGCTGATCGTTCATCGCGCCGCCGTCCCACGTGCGCGCCAGCAACTGCGTCCCGTCGGCGCCCGTGCTGAACATCGCCCACGGTGGGGTGTTGAAGATCTCACCCGGCGCGTCGTCGTTGCCGCCGCCGAGACCGGCATGCTGGAACGGCGTGGACGCAAACGTTGCCGAGAACTCGAGCGAGCGTCCGGGGCCGAAGCCGGCGCCGAGCGAGTTGACGCGCTGTGCCATCCGCGGACAGCACGCCGCCCGAGACGACCGCGGTGCCGCCACGCCCCAAGGGGAAGCTGCCGAAGGTCGGCGGCAGGGTCGTGCCGCTGAATTCGGCCGCTAGGGTCGGAGCGAGGATCACGTCGCCGTCGCCCAGGTGTGCGACGTAAGTCCCGGTGGTCGTGCCGGCGGCGAACTCTGCGTCGGTATCGTCGTGCTGACACTGCGGCGGCAGTGCGTCGAAGGTGAGCGGGGGCGACGCCGCCTGGGGTGCGGTCGTCGAGTTGGACCCCGCGTCCGCCGAGGTCACGCGATAGTAGTAGGTGCCGCCGGGGGCGAGGCCGGTCAACACCAGCGTGTGCAACGTCACCAGCTCGGGCGAGGTGACGCTGGACCCGAGGGATGGGGTCGTCCCGTAGTCGACACGCGGGGTGGCCGCCTCGTTCGTGGTCCACGAGATCGTCTCGTCACCGTTCGCGACCGGCGTGGCCGAGATCCCGGAGATGACCGGCGGCGTCGTGTCCGGTGCGTAGCTCGCGACGTACGCGCCCGAGTCGGCGGAGAACATCGCGTAGTCCACGCCCTTGATGGTCTCCAACGTGTACGGAATCGGCGAGCCGCCGCGCGTCAGCAGCCCGAGCGTGCCGGCCGCCGACACGCGCGGCACCATGCCGCGCAGGTTGCGCGACCCCGGCGCCTGCGTGATCTGGAAGCTCAGCTCGTTGGTCGACCAGTTGAGCGAGCGGAACGACGAGGCGTTGCGGCCGTCGAGCCACGTCAGCATCTGGAGCGCGGACACGACCGGCACGCCGCGCTGGAGCGCCGAGGCGACGACGGCGTCGGAGCTGGGATGCGGCGCGTAGTCGAAATGCAGGTTGGCGACGAACGCGCCGTAGCCAGCCCTCGGGGCCGAGCGCCTTGTCGAGCAGCGCGTTGGGCGTGAACGGGTAGCTCTGCCCGGACTCGTCGGTCATCTGCGTCGTCGCCTGGTAGCACATCGATCATCGTGCCGTCCAGGTCGGCGAAGCGCATCGGCATGCCTGAGCCGGTGAACAGCCCCGGCCGGTTCTGCACCCACGTCGACGGCCAGTAGTAGTAGTTCGTGTCGAAGCGGATCCCCTTCTCGACCTCGATGCGCGGCTGCGTCGCCCAGTCCGACCACGCGATGCAGTGCGTGCGGTTGGTGGTCGGCGGCGGCAGGCTCGGATACGCGGCGTGGAATCCGGCCAGCTCGTTGGTGTAGGTGTTGCGCAGCGACGTTTCGCGTCCAGTCGGCGCAGCCGGTGTTGATGTGCAACGACGTCTCGAAACCCTTGTTCTGGTAGCTCAGCGCCTCGGCGTCGGTGAACCCGCCGCTGACGTAGAGGTAGCCCGTCGCGCGCACGCACTCCCAATCGTCCACCGAGCAGCCGGGCCGTGCTCTGCGCCATGTAGGTGTCGAAGCGCGGCGCCATGCCGGCGTCGCCGTGGTCGTCGCCGGTCATCACGACAGCGGCCTTGTGCCCGCTCGGCAGGTACCAGAATCGCGGCAGCGGCTTCGCGGTCGAAGTTCATCGACAGGATCATGTTGGCGAGCATGCGCTGCTGCTCGTCGGCCTGCGGGATCGCCACCTTGTTGAGGTCGACCCAGTCGGGCTGCGGGTCGGACGCCGCGTTGCCGAAGAACAGGTCGTCCGAGCGCTTGGGGGCGATGCCGTCGCGCTCCTGGCCGCTCCACGCCGGATTGCCCTGGCGCGTGTACACGATCGAGCGCGCGAGGTCGTACGTGAACGCCGCCGCCTGGCCCGCCGTTGCTGCCAACGCTGCGCAGCGTGATGGCGGGATTCGAGTCGGCGGTGACCGCGTCCGAGTAGAGTGTCGCCAGCACGGTCGCGCCGCTCGCCGTGTAGAGGTCGGCCGGTCCGTGGTACTGGATCGTCTGCCCGACGATGCCGGCGCCGGGGCCCGATGCCGTTGTTGACGAGCAGGTAGCGGTTCGCCGGCGTTGCCGCCCGCGGGCGTCAGGCCGAGCAGGCCCGGCGAGCTTGGCGTCGGGCCGCGACGCGATCAGGTTGCCGCCGGCGATCACCCAGTCCGACAGCATCGTCGCCTGCGCGGTGGTGAGCGGCACCTCGCCGAGGATGACGACGTCGTAGGCGGCGAGGAGCGCCGGCGTCACGGTGGCGATGTCCGCGCGCGGCGAACTCGTTGAAGCCCTCGGCGCGCAGGATCTCGGCGAAGTAGCGGCTGAACGGATTCGACGCGACCCCGATCACGAGAATCGGCCCGCCCGGACCGTTGATGGGCGGCGGTCCGGCGGTCGTGAACGACCAGGCGAACGTCGAGTTGATCGCATTGCCCGCGACGTCGGTCACGCCGGCGAGCGACGCCGTGTAGACCGCCGCCTCCTTTAGTGGTTCGGTCGGGTCGAGCGTGGCCGTGCGCGTGGCGGCGTCGTAGGTCACGGTCGCCGGCACCAGCGCACCGTTCGCGTCGCGCAACTCGAAGGACGTGGCGTTCACGCCGGCCGCGGTCATCGCCTCGTTGAACGTGGCCTCAAGTTGGCGGCGACAGGCACGCTCGCGGCGTCGTTCGCGGGCGACACCAGCGTGACGACGGGCGGCGTGACGTCGGACGTGGCCTGGTCGTTGAACGTCAGATCGCACCCAGTAGTTCGTCGAATGGTGAACGAGTTCTCGGGAAGCCCCGTTCGCGCTCTGGAGGAACACGCCGTTCGGGCCGTCGATGCCGTTCGCGAGCGCGTGGAGCGGCGCGTGGCCCTCGCCGGCGGTCGTGAACATTTCCTCGCTGGCGGCGTAGTGGCCGTTCGGCATGAACACGGACGCGACGTAGGTCGTGCCCGCCTGAATCGCGATGCCCGAGCCGAGAGCTCACCTCCTGCCAGCCGGACGGCGTCTCGTTGATGAACGTCGCGCTGCCGAGCAGCACGCCGCCCGTCGTCCACAGCTTTGCCGACGTGCGCGCCGATGTTGCCGGGCTGCTTGTAGAAGCGGATGGCGTTGACGTAGCCGTGCTGACGTCGGCGCGGAACTTGACGCCGACGTCCAGCGCCGTCGATTCGCCGGCCTCCGGGCCGACCTCCGCCGCCGACGTCCAGATCGTGCACGGGCACTGGTAAGGCGGCGCCGGCAGGATGGTGACGGTGATGCCCACGCTCGGCGTCTCGAGGTTGCCGGAGATCGTCGGTCGAGCGCGTGCGGATCGTGTCGGTGCCGGCGGCACTCGGCGTCCAGTTGAGCTCCACGTCCCGCCGCCCTGCGCCGGCGCTCCACGTGCAGCGGCGTTGTCCACGCGACACGTCGACGCCGCTCACGACGCCGAGGGCGTCGGTCGCGGTGCCGCTGATCACGACATGCGCGCCGAAGCGTGATCGAAGCGCCGTTCAGCGGCTGCGCTGATCGTCGACACCGGCGGTCACGTGGTCGCCGGTCGCGACCGGCGGCGCCGCCCCGCCTGAGCGACGCCGGCTGCACACCCATCTCGGCGAGCGCGTTCAGGCTCATCTGCTGCATGCGCGGATCGGGCGTCGACGGGCCGCGGTCGTGCGTGCCGTCGAGACCCCACGTCCACTGCACCGTGCCGGCGCCGAACACGAGCGCGCCGCTCGCGCGCGCGGTAGAGCGACAGGTGATGCGTCGCGCCGTCCAGCACCGTGCTCGAGAACTTCACGCGCCCGGCCGGGTAGCTCGCCGGGAACTGCTCGAAGTCCCACTCGTAGCCGAGCGTGCTGTCGGAGAGCGTGGCGACCTCGCCGGCGCCGAGCGCGGCGATGCTGGTGTTCCGCCACAGGCGGTAGTTCTTGTACGTGTCCGGCACCTGGATCGGGGCCATGCTCCGGCTTCCAGCTGATCTGGCCGGACAGCGCGTTCTCGGGACGGCAGCCGTCGGCGGGCGGCGTGAACGCGCAGCCGTCGCGCCACAGGCCGGTCCACGCGTCGGCGAGCGGATCGCACTTGCCGCCGCACGTGACCTCGCCCAGCGTGCCTTCCTTGTAGCAGACGAGCGTGCGGTACGGCGTGCCCGAGCCGTCGACGCTCGGCTCCCAGCGCGTCTTCCAGTACGACCTCGTTGCCGCTGAAGAACGCCGAGGTGGACGCCGGCGTCGCGCGCGGCCTCGACGTTGGCGCGCTGCCGCGCCGACCAGTACTCGTCGTGGCCGACGGACAGCAACACCTTGTGCTCGAGGATCTCGGCGCCGCGGCGGTCGGTGTCGACGTCGGTCGTGTAGCTGACGTCGTAGCCGTTGCGCCTCGAGCCAGCGGATCATCGGGATACTCGGAGTTGAACAGCCAGTCCTCGAGCCGAGCCGCCGCGCGTGGACGTACAGGCGGTTGAAGCTGACCTTGTGCGCGCGCGGCACCGGCGGGTTCTCCGCCGCGCCGACGTAGAGGCTGTTGCCACCGTACGCGTTGTACGCCTGCCACGTCGTCTCCGACGTCTGGAACAGGAGCTCGGAGCCGCCGTCGTCGTCGCGCACGACGAAGGCGATGTGGCTCGCGCGGCCGTCCTCCGGGTCCTCGCGCACGAGCTTGGCGACGTAGAGGCCCGACGTCGCGTCGGCGGGAACGGTCCACGACGCGGACACGGTCCAGTTGCCGCAGTCCATCAGGCCGGTGGCGGGATCGGTGATGCAGGTCGGCTGATCCTGCGGCAGCGTCGCCGACGGCTGGATCGTCGCCACCTTGCGGGCGCCGAGTCCGCCGTACCAGCCGAGGCGGTAGATGTCGATGCGATACTGGGTCGCGTCGGTCTGGATCTTGAACGTGATCGCGCCGCCGCGGTTCACGCTGACGTCGGTGGCGAAGCCCTGGATGGTCGCGTCGCCGGCGCCCTGGATGTCCCACTCACTCGGCGGATTTCCGGGCAGCGCGTTCTCGACCACGATCGCGTTCTGCGCGTTACGCGGGCGGCGCGAACGTCGTCGTCGGCGCAGAGCGAGCAGGAGGGCGACGGCCGAGGAAGGCACGCGGACGCCAAGACGAAGGCGGCGAGCCCGTTGTGGGAAGGACGTTCTTGCGTCGAGGGTGCGTGGCGCTGCCGAGAGGGGGATGATCGCGGCCGCCGGATATCGAGCCGGGCTGCGGTCGGGTCGCATGCCGGGCGGAGTATAGCCTCCGCTCTCCACAACGACCAGAATCGAATGGATCGACATCCCTTCTCCCCGAGCACCGCGGATCGATCGGGAGCGGAGGCTTCATTGAGCCGAACTTCCCAATCCCGTGTGTGGGCTCACGCAACGGGATTCCGCGTCGATTTCCGCCGTGATAGCCCGTTTCGCGCCCGGCCCTTGTCTCCCAAGTGGTTCCCGGCGCGTTCCTCTGTCGGAGCCGCGAGGCGTTCGGCCGAGGGCCCCGTTAGCAAATCGTTACTCTGCAAGCTGCGATCCAGCGGACAGGGGTCGCTAGCTGCGGTCCCCACATCAGGGGTTTGGCGGCACGACACAAGCCCGGGCGTTGTCGCGGAAGGAACTGTCGGCTGCACCGACAGGGCGTGGGCCCCGGTCGGGCCCCGGGCCGGTTCCGAGACGCGGCGGCGTGGGGCTCGCTCAGATCGTTCCGAGCACCCGATTGTAGATTTCGCCGAGCCGCTCGATCTGGGTCTCGAGCCGAAACGATTCGCGCGCCCGTGCCCGCGCCGCGTGACGCCCATCGACGCGAGCGCGCTCCGATCCGCGACGACGTCGATGAGCGTGGCCGCGAGGCTGTTCGCGTCCCGCGGCGCGCAGAGCCGGCCTTCGACACCGTCGCGCACGAGATCGGGGAACGCACCCTCGCCGGGACCCACCACCGGCGTCCCCGCGGCCATCGCCTCGACGACGACCATTCCGAACGGCTCGGGTAGCACCGACGTGTGGACGGCCAGATCGGCGGCGGCGAACAGATCGGGCAGGTCGTCCCGCTCGCCCAGGAACCGCACCTGCTCGTCGAGCCCGAGTGACTCGACGCGCGCGCGCAGGGAGCGATCGAACTCGGGATCGATGGCACTCCACACAGCATCCACACGAAGCGGACGCCGCGCTCGGCGAGCCGGCCCGCGGCCTCGATCGCGAGGTCCTGTCCCTTCCACGGCTGCAGGTGCCCGGCGGTGACGATCATCAAATCGTCCGTGGGAACGCCCAGCATCGCGCGCACCTCGGCGCGCGTCCGCCGGGGCGCGAACGCCTGAGGCGGCACCCCGTTCGGCAGCAGCTCGACGCGTACATCGTCACCGCACCGCGCGCGCACGCGATCCATGCGGTCGCGGGTCAGGCATAGCACCGCCGCCGCCGCGCGCGACGCGGCGCCACGCGCCCGCGGGCGTCTTCCAGCACGCCGTGCTCGTGGATGACGAACGGCAGGCCGCGGCGCCGTGCGAGGTGGTACCACGCGTAGTCGGTGTGCATCGCGCCGTTGATGTGCACGAGGTCGACGCCGTCGGGCACCCATGCGTCGAGGCGTCGTGACGCGGCGCGGTCCGTCCACTCGAGCCGCGCGGTCATGCGCAGCTCGCGCAGGAACCACCGCGGCGGCGACCACGCGAAGTCGCCGGTCTCGGTCTGGCCGACGCCGATCCAGCGCGGGGTGCCGAGCTGCGACTCGCCGGCTTTCTCGTCGGCGGCGAGCGTGTCGGCAATCCGCACGGGGACGCCGTGCCGCGACAGCTCGTCCGACCACGGGCCAGCGCGGTAGCACAGCACGACGGGATCGAAGCGCGCGCGATCGAGCCCCGAGGCGAGGTGGACGAGCACGCGCTTCGATCCGCCGTACGACGGATACGGGCTCGGCTCGACGAACAGGATGCGGGCCGGCCGCGTCACGGCCGCCGGCGCCCGCGCTCACGCTCCCGCGTCCTCTCCGTCTCGCGAAGCGCGGGCAAAGGCTCAAGCGCTCCGGCCCATCCGCCGGCCGCCCAAGGCACGCGCGAACGGCCGGGGTCGTAGCGCAGGCTGGTGAGCGCGTAGCGCGCCGCCGTGATCGGGTCACGCAGCCGCGCGGGCGTAGTCGCGGCCGAGCGCCCACATGCGCCGCGCGTAGATGTGGCGCAGCACCGGATCGCCGGTGTCGGCGAGCGGACGGTGATGACGTGCATAGAGCCGCGCGAAGCCGGCGAGCATGCGCGGCACATTGCCGGTGATGCCGCCCTCGGTCTTGATGTAACGGTAGAGCGGGCCCGGCGCGTACGCCACGACGACGCCGGCCTGAATCATCCGGATGTTGAGCTCCCAGTCCTCGTAGATGCGAAACGCCTCGTCGTAGCCGCCGAGCGAGAGCGGCATGTCGCGGCGGAGCAGAATGGTCCGCTCGACGAAGTTGCGCTCGAGCATCGCCGGCAGCCAGCCGCGTGTCGGCCCCTCGGGCAGCGTGGTCGTGAACACGTCCTCGCCGTCGCTTCCGACGCGCACGATGTCGGTGACGCACCAGCCGGCGCCCGGCGTCTTCTCGACCGCGGCGTGCGCCCGCTCGAGGGCGTGCGGATCCAGCTCGTCGTCGGCGTCGAGGGGCACCATCCACGTGCCGCGCATTTCACGCGCGCCGGTGTTGCGGGCGCACGGCAGGCCGCCGTTCGCCTGGCGGACGTAGCGCAGGCGTCCTGCCGCCTGCCAGCGCTCGAGCAGCTCGGTCGTGTCGTCGGTCGAGCCGTCGTCGACCACCAGGATCTCGCCCGGCGCCATCGTCTGCGCCTCGACCGAGCGGAGCGCGCGGTCGATGACGCGCGCGCCGTTGTACACGGGGATGCACACGCTGATCATGTGACGGGGAAAGTACTCCAACGGGGGACCGGGAATCGAAGCCCCGGCCGCGCGACCGCGACCGCGGCCTCGGCGCGGCGCGAGGCGTTTCTTGTCCCGCGGTTGCCCGCCGCCGGAGCGTCTGATTAGATGGGCGGGACTATGCCCGCATCGGTGTGCCCCGCGAGGTCGCCTCGGGCGAGACCCGAGTCGCCGTCACGCCCGAAACCGCCGGCAAGCTCGCGCGCTTGGGGTTCGAGGTGGCCGTCGAGGCCTTGGCCGGCGCGCGCGCCCATTTCGACGACGCCGCGTACGCGCAAGCGGGCGTCGCCGTCGTCGCCTCGGCCCGCGAGCTCTACGGCACGGCCGACGTCGTGCTCAAGGTGCTGGAGCCGATGGCAATCGCGACGGGCGGCAACGAGTCCGAGCTGCTGCGCTCGGGCGCCGTGCTGATCGGGTTCATGAGCCCCGCGCGCAACGCCGATCTGATCGCGCGCCTCGCCCGGGGCGGCGTCACCGCGCTGGCGATGGAGCTGATCCCGCGCATCACGCGGGCGCAGAAGATGGACGCGCTGTCGTCGATGAGCACGGTGGCGGGTTACAAGGCCGCGCTGCTCGCGGCCGACACGCTCGGAAAATTCTTCCCGCTGCTCATGACCGCCGCCGGCACGATCGCCCCCGCCAAGGTGCTGGTGCTCGGCGCCGGCGTCGCCGGGCTGCAGGCGATCGCCACCGCGCGCCGGCTCGGCGCGGTGATCGAGGCGTTCGACGTGCGGCCGGCGGTGCGCGACGAGGTCAAGAGCCTCGGCGCCACGTTCGTCGGCGACGAGCTGGTGAGCGAGTCGGCGGCCGAGTCGAGCGGCTACGCGCGCGCCGTCGGGGCCGAGCACGAGGCCAAGATCCGCGAGCTGCTGCACAAGCACGTGGCCCAATCCGACGTCGTGATCGCGACCGCCAACGTGCCCGGCCGCCGCGCGCCGGTGCTGGTCACCGAGGCGATGGTGCGCGACATGCGGCCCGGCTCCGGTGATCGTCGACCTCGCCGCCGAGAACGGCGGCAACTGCGAGCTGACCCAGGCCGGCAAGACCATCACCGTGAACGGCGTGGTGCTGCACGGCCCGGTGCACCTGGTCGCGGCGCTGCCCGTCCATGCCAGTCAGATGTATGCGCGCAACGTGCTCGCGCTGGTGACGCATCTCGTCAAGGACGGGAAGGTCGTCGTCGACCTCGGCGACGAGATCACCCGCGCCTGCTGCGTGGTGCCACGAGGGCCGCGTCCTGTTCGGCGAGGCGACGCGGCCGGCCGGCGCGAGCGCGGTCCCGATGCCGTCCTAAACCCTGCGGAGAGATCCGATGACCCCCGAGCTCCTGACCCAGCTCTACGTGTTCGTGCTTGCCGTCTTCGTCGGCTTCGAGGTGATCTCGAAGGTGCCGGTCGTCCTGCACACGCCGCTCATGTCCGGCACGAACGCCATCCATGGCATCGTCGTGATCGGCGGCATCCTCGTGCTCGGCACCGCGCACGGCACGCTCGAAACCGTGCTCGGGTTTGCCGCCGTCGTGTTCGGCGCGATGAACCTGGCGGGCGGGTTCGTCGTCACCGACCGCATGCTGGAGATGTTCAAGAGCAAGTCGCGCGAGCCGCGCCGATGAGCGACGTTGCCTCGACGCCGGTGTGGATCCAGCTCGCCTACCTGGCGGCGTCGGTGATGTTCATCCTCGGGCTCAAGGGCCTGAGCTCGCCGCGCACCGCGCGCTCCGGCAACCTGACCGCCGCCGCCGGCATGGCGATCGCCGTGGTCGCGACGCTGTTCGTGCCCGGCGTCCGCGTGTCCCCGACGCTGATCGCGGCACTCGCGCTCGGGCTCGTCGCCGGGCTGTGGCCGGCGCGCACCGTGCCGATTACCGACATGCCGCAGATGGTGGCGTTCCTGAACGGGCTCGGCGGCGGCGCCGCGGCGCTGGTCGCGACCGCCGAGTTCGCGCGCCGCTTCACCTACTCGAACCCGATCGCGGAGATCCTCGGCGAGCGCTTCGGGAGCCTCGACGCCGCCGGTGCCGGAGATGTTCGGCGCCGTCATCGGCGCGATCTCGTTCAGCGGGAGCGCGATCGCGTTCGCCAAGCTGCAGGGGCTGATCTCCGAGCGCGCGACCACCGCCGGCATCGTGCGCGTGGCGAACTTCGCGCTCGCGGCGCTGATCGCGGTCGCAGTGGTAGGCGTGCTGAACGGCGGGCACATGCCGTGGTTCCTGCTGCTCGTGTTCGCGGCGCTGGCGTTCGGAGCGCTGATGGTGGTGCCGATCGGCGGCGCCGACATGCCGGTCGTGATCTCGCTGCTCAACTCGTTCACCGGCCTTGCCGCCGCCTCGACCGGGTTCGTGCTCCACAACAACGCGCTCATCATCGCCGGCACGCTGGTCGGCGCCTCGGGCACGCTGCTCACGCAGCTCATGTGCAAGGCGATGAACCGCTCGCTCGGCAACGTGCTGTTCGGAGGCTTCGGCGCCGCCCCCGCGGCCGCCACCGGCGGGCGCGCCGCCGCCGCGCGCCCGGTGCGCGAGATCTCGAGCGAGGACGCGGCCGTGCTGCTCGCCAACATCCGCTCGCTGATCATCGTGCCCGGCTACGGCATGGCGGTCGCGCAGGCGCAGCACGCGGTGCGCGACCTCGCCGACCTGCTCATGAAGCGCGGCGTCGACGTGAAAGTACGCGATCCACCCCGTTGCCGGGCGCATGCCCGGGCACATGAACGTGCTGCTCGCCGAGGCCAACGTGCCGTACCCGCAGCTCTACGACCTCGAGCAGATCAATCCCGACTTCGAGCGCGCCGACGTCGCGCTCGTGATCGGCGCCAACGACGTGGTGAACCCGAGTGCGCGCACCGACACGGCGAGCCCGATCTACGGCATGCCGATCCTCGACGCCGACAAGGCGCAGCACGTCATCATCATCAAGCGCAGCATGAGCCCGGGATTCGCGGGCATCGACAATCCGCTCTACTACGAGCCGCGCACGATGATGTTGTTCGGCGACGCGAAGGGCGTCGTCGGCAAGCTCGTGGAGGCGCTGCGCGCGGAGGCGGCGTGACACGATGGCGCACCACCTAACTCGCGCGCGCCGCGCGGGTTGGTGCCGGTGCGGAACTCCCGTAGACGCGTCCGGGTAGGAACATAGGCATGAGATCGATTCGCCGCCGATCCGTTGCGCTGCTGACCCTTGCGCTGTACCTCGCCGGGTGTTCCTTCCCCGCGACGCGCGACTTTCTCCCCGCCAAGGACATTCCGAAGATCGACAAGAAGGCACCGTACCTGCGCCTCCACTACAAGGACGGCCGGCTCGCGGTGCTCAACACGTGGTTGATCACCGACGCCTACGGCACCCGCCTCGTGCCGAAGAAGAAGCCGAAGGGCGCGATGCTGGTGTCGACCGAGGCGCCGGTCGAGGCCACGCACGCGTGGGTGAGCGGAAACGGCACGCTGTACGACGCGAGCCGCGACGTCCTCCGCGCCGGCGACCTCCGTGTCGCGATCGACTCGCTCGCGCTCGCCGAGAGCAACGTCGCGCACCCGAACACCCTCGGGACGCTTCTGCTCGCGATCACGGTGATCATCTTCGCCGCCCTCATCTCCATCGCGCTCATCTGCGCGCTGGATCCCAAGGCGTGCTTCGGATCGTGTCCAACGTTCTACGTCACCGACGGCACGCACGACGTGCTCGCCGCCGAGGGCTTCTCCGCCAGCGTCGCCCCCGGGCTCGAGGCCACCGACGTCGACGCGCTGTTCCACGCGCAGCCGCAGGGCCGCCGCGTCGACATCACGATGGCGAACGAGGCGTACGAGACCCACGTGGTGCGCTCGGTGACACTGCTCGCGGCGCCGCGCGCCCGGGGCACGCGCGTGTTTCGCTCGCGGACGGGCGAGTACTGGCAGGGACGCGTGGTCGGCGGGCCGCTGCATGCGATGGCCGCCGAGGGCGACGTCGCGCCGTCGCTGCGCGAGTTCGACGGCGCGGAGCGTTTCAGCCGCGCGGACTCGACCGATCTCGCAACGCGCGAGACGATCGAGCTCGAGTTCCCACGCACCGACGGCGAGGAGCTCGGGATCGCCATCGCCTGCCGCCAGTCCCTGCTCACGACATTCCTGTTCTACCAGACGCTCGCCTACATGGGAACGCGTGCCGCCGACTGGATCGCGCGCGTCGAGCGCGCCGACTCCACGTTCCGCGCGCAGGGCTCGCGGGTCGGCGACGTGCTGGGCGGGATCGAGGTCCAGCGGCGCGACCGCTTCGGCCGATGGTCCACGATCCAGGAGATCCGCGAGACCGGGCCGCTCGCGACCGACGTGCACTTCGTGCGCCTGCCCGCGGGCACGACGAGTGACACGCCGCTCCGCCTCAGGCTCACGCGCGGGCACTGGCGGCTCGACTGGGTCGCGCTCGTCCGGCTCGAGCGCCGGGTGGAGCCGTTGCGACTTTCGCCTGCCGTCGTGACGCGCGACAGCGTCGCGGACGACGACGCGCGACTTGCGCTCACCGGCCGAGGCGATCCGCTGGTGACGATTCGCGGCGATCGGGTCGGCATGCGCTTCGATCTGCCCGAGCCGGCCTCGCACTACGAGCTGTTCCTCGAGAGCCGCGGCTACTACCTGGAGTGGATGCGCCAGGAGTGGCTGGCCGAGGAGAACCAGGCGCTCGCGCTGCGCATGTTCGTCGACCCACGGGGCTCGCTGCGCCGCCTCGCGCCCGAGTACGCCGGTCGCGAGACGCGGATGGAAGAGAGTTTCTGGGGGAGCCGCTATGCGCGGCCATGAGGCGTCGCGCGTCCTCGCGCGGTCAGGGCGTGCGGCGGCGCTTCTGGCGCTGTGCGCCGCCGGGGCCGCTGCCGGGTGCAGCGCGAGCATGCCGAAGCCACCCGATCCGTCCTACCTTCCCTACGAGGAGACGCTCCCGGGCTATCCCTACGGCGGCGTGGCCACGATACAAATCGTCGGGGATACGACGAAGACCGCGCTTCAAGGCGAGCTGGTGGCCGCGGACCGCGACTCGCTGTTCCTGTTCTTCGGCGACGAGTTCCGCGCGATCCCCGCCGCGCGGGTGATGCGCGTCCGCGTGATCCAGTATCAGGGTCAGGATCCGGTCGTGGTGTCATTCGGGGCCGGAGAGAGCGCCAAGGACCGCGCCAGGCACCTCCACCGGTTGTCCGTGTACGCGCGCTTCCCGCAGGGCCTGCCGGCCGACCTCGATCGGACGGCGCTGCACCTGAGGCCGCGAACCGCACCCTGAGACAAAGCACTGGTCTCCGGCGCGCGGCGCACGAGCCGAGTTGGCGTATTCTCGGCGCCGTGACGAATTCTTCCACGCTGGACGGGGCACGATCACGGTGGCTCGTGGTCTTGGCAGTCGTGGCCGTCTCGAACGCAGGCTGCGTCAGCCGCCCGACCGCGCTCTCCTACACGCCCGGCCCGCGCGGCGACGGTCCGCCCGCGCGCGGCGGCCACGCGGTGTTCGTGCGCGAGGAAGACCCCGACTTCCTCGATCCCGCGCTCTCCTACGGCACGTACACGGCGCCGGTCATCGAGGGCGTGTTCCGCTCGCTGCTCGAGTACGTCGACGCGCCCGGGCCGGCGGGCTCCGGCTCGTCCCCGAGCTGGCCTTGGGGCTGCCCGACGTGCGCGAGGGCGGCACGCTGTACGCGTTCAAGGTGCGCGCCGACGCCCGCTTCGGCGCGCCGCTCCACCGCCACATCACCGCCGAGGATTTCAAGTACGCGTTCGAGCGCCTGTACCGCGTCGGCTCGTCGGGCATGAGCTTCTACCGCAGCGTGGTCGGCGTGAACGCCGTCATCGCCGGCACGGCGCACGCGATCCCGGGCGTCATCGCCCGCGGCGACTCGATCTTACTTCCGGCTCGAGAAGCCGGACCCGATCTTCATGCAGACCCTGGCGTTGTCGTTCTTAGCACCGATCCCGCGCGAGATCGACGAGAAGTACCCCAACGCGTTCTCGCAGCACACCGTGTCGAGCGGCCCGTTCGAGGTCGCGGAGTTCGTGCCGCGTCGGCGGCTGCTGCTGGTGCGCAACCCCGACTACTGCGGCGAGCCCGCGCGCCTCGACACCTTCGAGCTCAGGCTCGGCGTGACGCCGAGCAACGCCGTCGCGCTCATCCGCCGCGGCCTCGCCGACGGCGGCTTCTTCGAGGTCCCCGCGGGTGACTACGCGCGGCTGAGGCTCGATCCGGTGTGGAGCCGGCAGATCGATCTGGCCGACGGCCTCAACACCGAGTACCTGTTCATGAACTGTCGCATCAAGCCGTTCGACGACGTGCGCGTGCGGCAGGCGGTGAACTGGGCGCTCGACAAGCGCGCCATCTTCAAAGTGTGGTCGGGCAAGGGCGAGATGGCCGGCGAGTTCCTGCCCCCGGCCATGCCGGGGGCCGCACGTCTCGGACGCTACATGGGTCCCGACGTGGCACGGGCGCGCGCGCTGCTCCGCGAGGCCGGCTATCCGAACGGGTTCACGACCACGCTCTACGGCTGGACCACGGAGCCCGGGCCGCGCCAGCTCTCACTCGTCCAGCAGCAGCTCGAGCAGGTCGGCATCCACGCCCAGCTGGACTTGGGCGAGGCCGCGGGCTACACGAGCATGGCGGAGGACACGTCGAGCCACATCGCCTTCGGCGTCTACTCCTGGTACGCCGACTACGTCGACGCGTCGAACTTCTTCGACGCGCTGCTCAACGGAAAGCGCATCCAGCCGACGAACAACATCAACCTGAGCTGCTTCGACGACGCTCGAGTGAACGCGATGATCGAGCAGGCCATGGCGAGCCCCCAGGACTCCGCGCGCGCGCGTCTGTGGCGGACGATCGACGAGCGGGTGATGGATCTGGCCCCGGTCGCGCCGCTCATCCACCACTACGAGAGCCGCCTCTACTCGACGCGCCTCGGCGGCTGGTCGCGACACGTCACGCGCATCCTGAAGATCGACCGCCTGTACGTGAAGGCGCCGCATCCGGCCCCGCTCGCCACCCGGACTCACAGCCGGTGACCGTCTCCGCCCTCGACGCGCCGCTCGATCCCGATCTCGCGATCACGGGTGTTCGCGCCTCGTCGCCGTTCCGGGACGCGTGGCGGCGCTTCGCACGCGACCGCTGGGCGCTGGCGGCGGCGATCGTGCTCGCGGCACTCCACCTGTCGGCGATCGCGGCGCCGTGGATCGTGACGCACGCGCTCCACCAGTCGGCGTTCGAGACCCACATGATGGAGCGAATCACGATCGGCGGCCGCACGGTCGACACGGTCAGCGACGCCGGGCTGCCGGCCGGGCCCAACCCGCGCTATCCGCTCGGCGCCGATCTGCTCGGGCGCGACGTGCTGTCGCGCATGCTCTACGGCGCGCGTGTATCGCTGTTCATCGCCACGCTCGGGACGCTGCTGGCGCTGGTGATCGGGCTCGCGGCCGGGCTCGCCTCGGGCTTCTACGGCGGCGTCGTCGACACGGTGATCTCGCGCTTCGTCGACGCGATGATGTCGATCCCGATCCTGCTGCTCGCGATCGCGCTCGCCGCGGTGCTGCGGCAGGGCAGCGTGTGGATGATGGTGCTCATCCTGGTGCTCGTGAACTGACCTACCTCGCGCGGCTCGTGCGCGCCGAGGTGCTGTCGCTGCGCGAGCGCGACTTCGTCGAGGCGGCCCGGGCGCTCGGCGCCCGCGACCAGGCGATCCTCGTGCGCCACCTGCTGCCCAACCTCACCGGGCCGCTGATCGTGTTCGCGACGCTGTCGATGGCGGGCAACGTGCTGCTCGAGAGCGCGCTGTCGTTCCTCGGCGTCGGGATTCAACCGCCTACGCCGTCGTGGGGCAACATGATCCAGGAGGGCATCACGCTCTACAACGTGGCGTGGTGGATCACGCTGTTCCCCGGGCTCGCGATCCTCGTCACGGTGCTGTGCTACAACCTGATCGGCGACGGCGTGCGGCGCGCGTTCGAGTCGGGCTCGACGCAGGCCGACGCATGACCGCGTACCTCGTCCGCCGCGTCCTCGGCGCGCTGCTCGTGCTGCTCATCGTGAGCGCGGTGACCTTCGTCATCTTCTTCGCCGTGCCCGGCAAGCCGGCGGAGCTGATCGCCGGCAAGTACGCCTCGCCCGAGACGGTGGCGCTGATCGAGCGCCGGCTCGGGCTCGACCAGCCTAAGCCGGCGCAGTACCTGCGCTTCGTCACCCACGCCGTGCGCGGCGACTGGGGCTACTCCTACGTCAGCCAGCAGCCGGTGCTCGGCACGATCTGGAGCGCGTTCCCGAAGACGCTGTCGCTCACGGTCGGCGCCATGGTGATGTGGCTGCTGATCGGCATCCCGCTCGGCATCGTGGGAGCGCTCAGGCCCCACTCGCTGTGGGACCGGGCGGCGACCGTGTTCGCCCTGGTCGGGATCTCCGCGCCGGTCTACTGGCTCGGGCTCGTGCTGCTCAAGGTGTTCGCCGACCGGCTCGGCTGGTTTCCGCTCGGCGACTACACCGAGATCGCGCAGGGCGGGATCGGAAGCTGGACGCACCATCTCCTGCTGCCGTGGTTCACGCTCGCGCTGCTCTACGCCGGCTGGTACGCGCGCATGACGCGCGTGCAGATGCTCGACGTCATGCGCCTCGACTTCGTGCGCACCGCGTGGGCCAAGGGTCTGTCGACACGCGACGTCGTCATCAAGCACGTGCTGCGGAACGCGCTGCTCCCGATCGTGACGATGCTCGGCCTCGACATCGCCTACCTGCTCGGCGGCGCGGTGCTGACCGAATCGGTGTATGGGATTCCCGGGATCGGCGTGCTGGCGTGGAAGGCGATTCGCCAGCGCGATCTGCCGATGGTGATGGGCACGGTGCTGTTCGCCGCCGTGTTCATCGTGAGCGCGAACTTGATCGTGGACGTGATCTATCGCGCGCTGGATCCGCGCATCGGGCGGGAGGCATAACTCACGCGCGGCGACCGCAACGAACCGCGGGAGCGTGAGCCGAAACGCACCCCGCGGGGTGGTCGCAACCGGGGGACGCCTGGGCGATGGAGGTGCATCTTGCTGGGTCGCCACGGGCGCTTGGTTGACGGCCGCGCGTGATATCAACGGAACGCGACGCGGGGCGTGATATCGCTCCGATGATCCGCTTCGCAGTAACCCGCGCCGCGCTCCCTGCAAGAAACCTACGCCCGGGCCCACACATGATCCAGTCAAGGAAATCACAAATCACTGCAAAGACGCCCCTCTACTTATAGGGGCCGTCCCCGGACCCACGCCTTCCGGCAGCCCCGAAGCAATCGGCTATGCTTCGCGACCCGGTGAGGCCCTCGACCAAGAAGCTGTTCCTGACCCCCTACGGCTTCTTCACCCCCACCGGGCGCGAGTACGTCATCACGCGCCCGGACACGCCGAAGCCGTGGTCCAACGTCATCTGCCCGCGCGAGTACGGCACCATCGTCACCCAGGCGGGGACCGGCTACTCGTGGATGACCCACGCCTCCTCAACCGCCTCACCCGCTGGGACCAGGACCTGGTCCGCGACGAGTGGGGAAGTTCCTCTACTGCCGGGACCGCTCGCGCGGGACCCACTGGTCTCTGGCGTGGAAGCCGGTGCAGGGGAAGGCGGCCCGCTACGAGTGCCGGCACGGCATCGGGTACACGACCTTCGCGTCGACCCACCAGGGCATCCGGAGCCGCTGGACGATCTTCGTTCCGCCCGAGGATCCGGTCGAGATCTGGCGGGTCACGCTCGAGAACACGACGCGCGCGACGCGCACCCTCGACCTGTTCAGCTACCTGGAGTGGAACCTGGGGCCCGCCACCGACACGCACCGCGAGTTCCACAAGCTGTTCATCGAGCAACGCTACGTCCCCGGTGCCCGCGCGCTCGTCGCCACCAAGCGGCTCAACACCATCGTCGAGCGCGGCCCGGAGGCGGACGAGAAACCGCGCCAGCCGTGGAACGTCGAGTGGCCGCACGTCGCGTTCCACGGCGCGAGCGTGACGCCTAAGTCGTACGAGACGGACAAGTCCGAGTTCATCGGCCGCGGCGGCTCGCTCGCGCACCCCGCCGCGATGGATCGGCCCAAGCTCACCAACACGACGGGCAAGTGGGCCGACGGGATCGCGTCACTTCAGATTTCCGTCACGCTGCGGCCGGGAGCGAGCAGGGAGGTCTTCTTCACCGTCGGCATCGCCGACTCCACGGCGGCGGCCGGCCGGATCGCGCGCCGCTACACCACGCGCGCCGCGGTCGAAAAGGCGTGGAGCGCGACCGCGCAGCACTGGAGTCGCTCCTCGCTCCGCTCGAGGTGCGCACACCGGATCCCGCGTTCGACGTGCTCACCAACGTTTGGCTCAAGTACCAGGCGATGTCGGGCCGCGTGTGGGGACGCACGGGGTATTTCCAGCCGGGCGGCGCGTTCGGGTTCCGCGACCAGCTCCAGGACAGCCACGTGTTCCTGCCGCTCGAGCCCGAGCACACGCTGAAGCAGATCCTTCTACACGCCGCGCATCAGTTCACGGACGGCACGGCGTACCACTGGTGGCATCCGCTCACCGAGGAAGGGCACAAGAAGCCGTACAACGACGATCTGCTATGGCTGCCGTTCGTGATGCTCAACTACCTGCGCGAGACGGCCGATCTGCCGGCGCTCGAGCGCTCGGTCCCGTTCCTCGACCCCGACGGCCGCGTGTCGAGCGACACCGGCACGCTCTACGAGCACTGCCGCCGCGCGATCGACTCGATGTGGACCCGCATCGGCCCGCACGGCGTGCCGCTCATGGGCGCCGGCGACTGGAACGACGGTCTGTCGGCGATCGGGCTCGAGCTGCGCCCGAGAGCGTGTGGCTCGCCCATTTCCTCGTCGGCATCCTCGACGATTGGGTCGAGCTCGAGCGCCGGCGGCCCGTGCCCGACGCGAACGCCGCGGCCCGCTACGCGCGCGAGTCGGATGCGTTGCGCGCGGCGGTGAACCGGCACTTCTGGGACGGCGAGTGGTACGCGCGCGCCACGAAGGACTCGGGCGAGGTGATCGGCTCGCGCGCGAACGCCGAGGGCAAGATCTTCCTGAACGCGCAGACGTGGGCGATCCTCCATCGCGTCGTCCCCGAGGATCGGTTGCCCAGTGCTGCTGCGCTCGCTCGAGAAGCATCTCTACCGGCGCTACGGCCCGCTGCTGCTGTCGCCCGGCTACACGACGCCCGATCCCGAGATCGGCTACCTCACCCGCTATGCGCCGGGCGCGCGCGAGAACGGCGGGCTCTACACGCATGCCGGCGTGTGGGCGGTGCAGGCGGAGTGCATGCTCGGCCGGCGCCGTCACGCGTGGTCACTGCTCAAGCGCTTCTGGCCGGTATACCGCGGCATGCAGCCGGATCTCTACGAGGTCGAGCCGTACGTCGTGCCCGGCAACGTCGACGGCCCGCAGTCGCCGCACTTCGGCCGCGGCGGGTGGACGTGGTACACGGGTGCCGCCGCGTGGATGTTCCGCATCGCGACGGAGTGGATCCTCGGCGTGCGCCCGACATGGGATGGGCTCAGCGTCGCGCCGTGCCTGCCGCCCGAGTGGAAGGAGTTCCGCATGCGGCGACGCTTCCGCGGCGCCGACTACGACATCGAGGCGAAGGTCGCGAGTGGCCCGCTGCGCGTGAGCGTCGACGGGCGCGATCTCGACGGCAACGTTCTCCCGTGATCGCGCCGGGCGGCCGCTGCTCGGTCGTGGTGCGCGTGCCGCGGGCATGAGCGCTCAGACGAAGCGCGCGCCGGGCGCGTTCCCGGAGGGGTTCCTGTGGGGCGCCGCGACGTCGGCGTATCAGGTCGAGGGCTCGCCGCTCGCCGACGGTGCGGGCCCGAGCAACTGGCATCGCTTCACGCATCGACCGGGCACGATCCTGAACGGCGACACCGGCGACGTCGCGTGCGACCACTACCGCCGCTACCCCGAGGACATCGGCTCGATGACGGCGCTCGGGCTGGGTGCCTACCGCTTCAGCATCTCGTGGTCGCGCGTGATGCCGGAGGGGCGCGGCCGCGTGAACGAGCACGGCCTCGCGTTCTACGCCCGGCTGGTCGATGCGCTGCTCGCGGCCGGGATCGAGCCCGTGGTCACGCTGTTCCACTGGGACCTGCCCGCGGCGCTCGAGGATCTCGGCGGCTGGCTGAACCGCGACTGCGCGGCGTGGTTCGCCGACTACACCCGCGTCGTGGTCCAGGCGCTCGGCGACCGCGTGACGACGTGGGCCACCCTCAACGAGCCGTGGGTGGTCGTCGACGCGGGGTACCTCCACGGCATCCACCCTCCCGGCCACCGTAGCCGGGCCGAGACCGCGCTCGCCGCGCACCACTTGATGCGCGCGCACGGCGCCTCCGTTCAAGCCTTCCGCGCGCACGGACGCGGGCGGATCGGCCTGGTCGTCAACCTCGAGCCGAAGTATCCGGCGAGCGACGATCCCGCCGACGTCGCCGCCACCGAGCGCGCCGACGCGTACTTCAACCGCCAGTTCCTCGACGCGGCGCTGCTCGGGCGCTATCCGGAATCGCTCGCGCGGCTCTTCGAAGGCGACTGGCCCGCACACCCGGCCGAGGACATGGCGCTGATCGCCCAGCCCATCGATTGGGTCGGCATCAACTACTACACGCGCGGCGTGATGCGGCACGACGATCGCGAGCCGCTGACGCGCGCGTCCAAGGCGCCGGTGGCGGGCGCGACCTACACCGAGACCGGCTGGGAGATCTATCCCGACGGGCTGCGCGACATGCTCGTGCGCGTGACGCGCGACTACGGGCGGATCCCCCTCTACGTCACCGAGAACGGCGCGGCGCTCGACGATCCGCTCCCCGGCCCCGATGGGATCGCCGGGATCGTCGACGACCCGGTCCGCGTCGCGTACCTGCGCGACCACCTTCGTGCCTGTCGCGAGGCGATCGCCGAGGGCGTCGACCTGCGCGGCTACTTCGTGTGGTCGTTGATCGACAACTTCGAGTGGCAGAACGGCTACTCGAAGCGTTTCGGACTGCTCCAGCTGGACCGCGCCACGCAGCGCCGCACGCTCAAGCGCAGCGCCCTCTTCTACCGCGATGTGATTCGCGCGCACGGCGCGAGCCTCGGCGACGAGGTGGCGAGGGCGTAGTGTCCCGAGTCCGAAGCTCGCCGCCCTTTTCGGCGAGGCTTCAGCGCGCCGAAGGCTCGAGTCGCACCGACGCGGGTACCGCGCGCAACACGATCTCCCCGCCGCCGAGAGCGCAGCCTGAGCCCCGTTCACGGTCGCCTTCCACGTCGCGTCGACGCCCGGGAGTGCCAGGACCGCCCCGCCGCCCGGGACGGCCACGCCTGCGACGTTCACCGTGATCCCCGGCCGTCCGAACGCGCCATGAAATCCAGCGCGCCCCACCGCGTGACGAGACCGCGCACGCGCACGCCGTCGCCTTGCAGCCACGACTCGGGGATGCCGGCGCCGAGCACGAGTGCGTCGTCCTGCTCGCGCTCGTAGGCGATCATGTCGAGCACCGAGCGCACGAAGTCGGAGCCCACCCAGGTGTGCGGCAGGTCGCCGATGAAGCGCGGCGTGCGCGCGTCCTTGCCGGCGACCTCCGCCCACGCGCGGAACCCGGGCGGCCGCCGGAACGTCATGAACCAGTCGAGCAGCGCATTGGCGCGGTCGCGGCGGCCGAGGCGCACGAACGATCCGATCGCACGCATCTCGTACGGCGTGAACGCGTCCCAGTCGGCGCGGCCGCCACGGCGGTCCTCGAAGAACGACCAGTACTTCTCGAACGTGCGCTCGAGCGCCGGCTCGGGCACGGCGCGACCGGCCTGCACCGGCGACAGCGCGATCGTCGTCGACGTGGCGTCGAAGTCGCCCAGGTCCGCGCAGCCGGGGACGTAGTCGATCTTGTGCACGGCCATCGTGGTCTCGATCGAGGCGCGCAGGTCGCGCGCGAACTCGTCGCGGACGCCCTGGATCCGCGCCTCGTCGGCGGCGCGGCCGAGCACGTGGGCGAGGAACACGGCGTCGGCGAAGCCGCGCAGCGCGAACAGGTCGTCCCAGTACGAGTGCATCGGCTTGGCCGAGTAGCCCTCGTGGCTGATCGACGGCGTGAGCAACCCGTAGAACTGGCGTTGCCCCTCCTTCTGGTACTCGGGGGTGCGGCGCGTGCGGCGCAGCGAGTCGAGATACGCGACCGCCGCCGCGACGCGCGGCCAGTGCCTCTCCGCGATCGCGCGGTCGTGCGTCAGGCGATACGTCTCGGCCACCAGGTACACGTACTCGCCGGGGCTGTCGTTCTCGGGCACCGGGTCGGGGCCGCGATGGTCGACGCAGCACGGCACCTTGCCGTTCGCGAACTGGTAGTCGCCGAACCAGTCGAGGAACGCGCGAGCTTGATCGGCGTGCCCGACCCGGAGCAGCGCGGAGCAGGTGAGCGCGCCGTCGCGGATCCACGAGCGCTCGTACGCGCGCGCGACCCGGGCTGGATGGCGGGGCCGTCGCGGTTCACCAGGATGTAGCCGATCTGCGCGCGCAGCGTGCGGGCGATCTCGGCGGCGGAGTCCGGCAGCTGGAACGAAATCCGATCGAGCGACCGGCGCCACGCCGCGCGCGCGGCCTCGGCGGCCGGCGTCCATCCCGCGCGACGTCGGCGCCGCCGCGGCCGCCGCGCGGGTGCCCAGCGGAACCACGAGATCGACGACGCGCTGGGCGCCGGCCGCGAGATCGATCGGATAGGAGAGCGCCGCGGAGGCGTAGCCGAAGGAATCGGTGACGTGATCCTCGAGGGGCAACGTGCCGTGCCGCAGGGCCGCGACGATGTTGCCGCCGTCGTAGGTCGACGCGCCGAAGCCGCCGGGCGCGGTCACGCACTCGACCCGTCGGTCGCCGTTCACGATCACGCTCGCGCCCTCGCGGCGGATCTGCGTGATCTGCGTCACACCGCCCGGCGTGTTGAGGAACTGGGTCGGCGGATTGACCTGGAACGGGCGCAGCGCGAGGTACAGCGTGCCGCGCGCCCGCTTCGCCGACACGTTCGTCACGCGGTAGCGCGCAGCACGGCGTCGTCGCGGATCGGGAACGCGGTCACCTCGAGCGCCAAGGCGCCGGCGGTCCAGCGCACGATCGGGATCGGCAGATCCCCGCCGTCGAGATCCTGCTCGGCCCGCACGTCGTGCCACGTCCACAGCCGGCCCTCGGCGTACACGAACGGCTCCACGCTGAACCCGGCCTTGCCCGCCTCGAGCGCGCCGTCCTCGCCGAGCAGCGCCTCGTGCGGGCTCGAGTCGGCGCCGGTGACGGTCCAGTACGACTGCTGTCCGGACAGTGCGCGCGGGTAGTCGCCGGGCGGCGCGCCGCGCGCGACGATCTCGAAGAACTGGGACGGCGTGCGCGCCCACTCGAGCGGCTGGACGGCGATGCGCGTGAGCTGCGGGCCCCAGCGGCCGGGCGCCCCGACGCGCGAATCCGCACCCGCCGCGCCTCGGTCTCCGGCAGGTAGAGGACGTCGCGCGCGCCACGGCCGTGTTGGACCTCGCGGATCGTCTCCCAGGTCGCTCCGTCCTCCGACGTCTCGACGGCGTACTCCGTCAGCCGGCGTCCCGACATCCACCAGTCGATCACGAGCCCGCCGAACTCGCGCGGCGCGCCGAAGTCGAACGCGATCCACGGGCGGTAGTCGCCGCGGCGGGGGTTCCAGTAGGTCGTGGAGTCGGCGTCGAGCACGGCCGTCGGCTCGTGCCCGGGCACGTACGACGACGCGGTGGCCGCGACCGGGATCGGCGGGCCGTCTAAGCCCAGCTCGCGCAGCTCGAGGTCGTCGAGCCACACGGTGCCGCGGCCGCCGTTCCCGCGGTGATCGCGATCTCGAGCGCGCCGACGTGTTCGAGCGCGCCGCCGCCCTTCGGGCCCCACGCGAACTCGATCTGGCGGCGCTTGGTCGTGATCGTCTTCCAGTGCTTCGGGAACTCGTAGCCGCGCCGGTTGCACCACCACACGTTGTCGCCGGTCGGGTCGACGAGCTTGAACTCGAGATCGTTGGCGAGGCACTCGCCGCGCAGCCGGAACACGAACGCGTAGTTGGCCGGCAGGGTCAGGTCGAGCGCGCGGTGGATCACGGCGTAGCCGCTGCCACGGGTGAAGTCGAAATCGACGCGCAGCGCCTTGCCGTGGACGCTTTGCTCCGACGTGAGCCGCATCTCGACGCCGTCGGCGGGGACCGCGGACCACGCCGCGATCGACTCGAAGTTATCCAGTAGCGGCGGCGGCGCGAGCTGCCGCCGCGAGGGGAGGCGGGGCGGATTTTGCCGCGAGCACCGACGACGCGAGCGCCGATCGTCGCGAGCGCCGCGACGAGGACAACCGCGGCGACGAAATACCCCCGCCGCCACGCCCCTTGCGCGGCTGTCGCCGCGCGAATCATCCCTTCACGCTCCCCATCATGATGCCGCGGGATGTAGTCGCGCTGGAGCAGCGAGGAACACAGGTCAGCACGGGCAGCACGGTGATGACCGAGCCGGCCATCATCAGCTCGGTGTCCTGGACGTGCTCGCCGACCAGGCTCGCGAGCGCGACCGGAAGCGTGAACTTGGCCTCGTCGCTCAGCACGATGAGCGGCCACAGGAAGTCGTTCCACTGCGACATGGAAGCTGAACACCGCCCAGCGTCACGAGGGATCGGGCGCAGCAGCGGGAACACGATGGTGCGGAAGATCTCCCCTCGCTGGCGCCGTCGACGCGCGCCGCGTCGAGCAGCTCGGTCGGAATCCCGAGCGCGTACTGCCGAATCATGAAGATCCCGAAGATGCTGGTGAGACCGGGGATCATCACGCCCGGCGAGCGAGTTCACGAGGCCCAGCTTCTGCACCATGCAGGAACAGCGGCAGCATGCCGACCTGGGCCGGCACCGCCATGCCGACGGCAGCAGCAGCGCGAACAGTCGATCGCGCCCGGCGAAGCGCAGCTGGCGAACGCGTAGCCGGCCATCGCGTTCAGCACCATCGACACGACCGTGGTCACGCTGGCGATGGCGAGGCTGTTGAACAGATTGCGCAGCAGCTTGAGCCGCGTGAACAGCGTCGAGGTAGTGCGACACCGTCGGCGCCTGCGGAAGCAGCGGCGGCGGCAGCGTGTTCGCCTCGCCGGAGCGCATGAAGGACGCCGACACCATCCACACCAGCGGCGCGACCGTCAGCAGCGCGAGCACGGCGAGGGCGGCGTTGACGCCGAGGCCCGCGAGCAGGAGCGGCCGCGACCGGGTCACGGCGTCTCCTTCGGCTGGAGCCTGAGCTGGACCAGCGTCGCCGATCATGACGAGCAACGAGCAGCACGAACGCGATCGCGCGCGGCGTAGCCCATGCGCCACCAGCGGAAGCCCTGCTCGTACATGAGCAGCATGATGCTCGCCGTGCTGCGCGAGCGGCCCGCCCTGCGTCATCACGTACGGCTCGGCGAACAGCTGGAACTGGGCGATCATCGTGATGATGCCGAGACGAACAGGCACGTGGGCGCCAGGATCGGGCAGCGTGACGTGGCGGAACTGCGCCCACGCGCCTCGCGCCGTCGAGACGCCGCCGCCTCGTACAGCTCCTCGGGGATGGCTCTGGAGCCCGGCGACGAAGGATCAGCATGTTGTAGCCGAAGTTCTTCCACACCGTTGAGCAGCGACGATCGCCGGCATCGCCCAGTGCGGGTCGCCGAGCCAGTCGATCGCGGGCGACGCCGATCAGCGCCAGGCACGTGCGTCCACGAGGCCGTAGCGCGGATGGTAGAGGTAGCGCAACACCACCGCGCATCGCCGACCAGCGTGGTCACGACCGGCGCGAAGAAGATCGATGCGGAAGCAGCCCCTTTGCGCGCGGGCGAGCCTGCGCGCTCGACGAGCAGCGCCGCCGCCGAGCGAGACCGCGCACCGACGAGCGGTCCCGCCACCAGCACCACGAACATCGAGGGTGTTGCGCAGCGCGCACGCCAGAACTCGCGGATCGGCTGACGCACCGTGGCGGTAGTTCGCGAGGCCGACGTTCCGCGCGGTGCTCGGGTCGATGCGATGGCGTAGATGTCGAAGTCGGTGAGGCTCAGCACGAGCCCGCGATCAGGATCGGCACGACGAAGAACAGCGGCGATCAGGAGCAGCGCCGGCGCACAGCGAACGCCCACGCGGCGCCGGCCTCGCTGCTGCGCGTGACGCTCGTTCCGCCGCCGCGGCTCCTGGGTGCCGGCGAGTGCTGATGCGCCGCGGCGCTCCATCAGCCAGCGCCGCTTCTCGAGCACGCGGTCGACGTCACGGTCCAACTCGCCGCGAGCACCGAATCCGGCGCGGCGCCCGCCCGCGGATCACGCTGCTCGGCCTGCTCACTGCAGTCGGATCGCGATCTGCTCCCACTCCGGCACGGCATCGGCCACGGCGCGTACCCGCTGGCAGCTGCGCGCTCGAACGCGCTTGAATGCCGCGGGATCGGCGGTGAGCGCCGAGTCCGCGCCACGCCTCGCGCCGCGCGGGCAGATCGCCGCGTACAGCTCGGTAGAAGCGCACCTGCTGATTCGCGGCGCGACAGGAACTCGGATCAGCCTCCACGCCTCCGCCTTGTGTCGCGAGCGGCGGCTCAGACGACGAGGCTCGATCCGCCCGCCAGCCGACAGACGCCGCTAGGCCGCGCCGTCCGGGCCCGGCAGCGGCGCGGTCGCTCCAGGCGTCCTGGCAGCTCGGGTCGGCAAGCGGCGCTGGAACTCGCCCAGGTTCCACGGCCCCGTGATGTAGGCGGCGAACGTAGCCACGCGCGAACTCCTGGTAGAGGTTGGCGATGTCGCGGTTCGGTGAGCGGACGGCGCGAAGCGTTCGCGGAACAGGCCGAGCATAGAAGTCGAACGCGCGCCGGAACGCGCTCGCCGTGGAACGCGCCGCGCGTCCCGTCGGTCGGCGAGGCAGCGGCGAGCCCGCCTGGAGCCCGAGGATCATCGGCAGCAGCTCGCACTCGTTGGGCGGGCAGGAACATGCGCGTAGCGCTCGGGCCCGACGACGCCGCTGGACCGCGGTCAGCGCCTGCCGCCACGCGTCCCAGTCGCTGCGGCATCGCGGTCGTAGCCCGCGCGCGGCGAACGAGGTCGCGTGCGGTAGAACAGCACGCGCGTGTCCACGTACCACGGCATGCCGTAGACCGGCGCCGTCGATCGACGTTGGTCGTCCCAGATGCCGGCGAAGTAAGCGCTGTCGGGCGACGCCTGGGCGAGCGCGCGAGCCACGGGCCCGAGCGGCTCGAGCGCCGCGGAGCGCCGTGAACTCGGCGATCCAGGTGTTGCCGAGCTGGGCGACGTCGGGGCTCGAGCTCGCCCACGAACGCGGTGAGCAGCTTCTCGTGCGCCGCCGACCACGGGATCTGCTGCACGCGCGACGCTGACGCCGGGGTTCTCGCGCTCGAAATCGCGCACCAGCTCCGCGACCACCTCGCCCTCGCGGCCCATCGCCCAGAAGCGCAGCGTCACCACGCCGCGCTCGGCCGGCGCGCATGACCAGCCGAGCGCACAAGCACGCAGCAGCGACGCCAGCGCCGGGCGCGATGCGGCGCCGCCGCTGCATCAGCGCGTCCGCGGCGGCGTCGAGCCAGCCGCCGGTGAAGCCCGGCGCGGCGTCAGCCCGCGCACGATGTGCGGCGTTCCTGCGCATCGTCCGCCACACCAGCCCGCTGCGGTAGTTCTCGATCATCGCCACGATCGGCCCCTGGTCGATGCCGAGGTAGTCGGTGTCGAACCAGCCGACGCGTGGTGTCGATCACGCCGTGGTGGCACCGATCGCGGACGCGCAGCGTGGGGTTCACCGCGTCCATGAACCCGTAGCGCCCGAACAGCCGCCGGGCCGTAGGTCGTCGCGCATCGCGCGTCAGCGCGGCGAATCACGATCTCGGGCGCGAAGCGCGATCGAGCCGCGCGGCGGCGGTCGGGGTCACGGTGCCGTCGTCCTCGACGCGCGTGAACGAGGCGCCGCGCGCGGTGTAGGTATGGAACTGCGCGCTGCGGTCCCGTCGATCGTCGAGCGTGCCGTCCAGCGGTCCGTCGCAGGCGCGTCAGTCCCCACAGCCGCGTCGCCGTAGCCGCGCGAAGCCGTCGCGGGTTTGTCGATCGCGTAAGCGCGCTGCGCGAGCGGTCGGCGCGCCGCGAGTTCTCGAAGTAGTCGACTGCCCGTGCGCGCGCATGTACTCGGTCCTGGATGCCGCGGAAGTCGATCCACACGTGCGAGTACTGGTGGCCGAACAGCGGCGCGAAGCCCACGGTGCTCGTGCCCGTGGAACGTGCCCCAGCGATAGGTCGACGTCCACGCCTGCCACGATCGCCGGCGTCGACCGCGATGCGTCGGCGAGCCGAGCGCCAGGATCTGGAGCATCATCGCCTCGTTGTAGCCGCGCCAGTCCCATTCCGGAATGCAGCCGTCCTCGGGCGTCCAGCCGAGTCCGAATCGCCGGGCGGCCGCGGCTGCGCCCAGTCCCAGTCGGCGCGCGCGTAGAGCGACCTCGGCGACGGTGCCGGATGCTGATCCTCGGCCAGCGCGTGCCGGTCGAAGTACGACTGGCAGAACAGCAGCGCCGGCCAGCATCAGGCGCGGTGTCGATGGTGGACAGCTCGACCGTCTCTCGAAGCGCGCGCCGGTCTCGGGCACCGAGGAAGTGGTAGAAGAATCCGCGGTAGCCGCGTGCACGCCACGCGCGTCGTGTCCTGCGGCGCGCTCCAGAAGAAGCGCAGCGTGGCCAGCGTACGCGCCGCGCCGCCTGGCGCGCGTCACCCAGCCGCGCTCGGCGCCGATCGGGTAGGCGGTGAGCGCGAAGCCGACCGCGCCCACGCTCACGAACGAGCGCGTGGGCCAGCGGTCGGGCGTGAGCCCCGTGTGCGCGTCACTCAGGTCCCAGAACCACTGGAACGTGCGGCGCTCGAGGGTATCGAGGAACGCCTGGTCGGCCGAGGAGCCTGGCAAAGGCGTCCGAGGGCGGCGCGTCGTCTCGCGCTGCGCCGGGGCGATTGGAATCCGCCCGCGCCCGACATGCAGGCGCTGAGCGCCAGCAGCAGCAGGATGGCGAGGAGTTGCGCGACGCCGCGGCGGCCGTCCCTGCCCGGCGGGATGAGCATGGAGGTTGTGCGCTCAGCGACCGCGCTGGCCGTCCCAGGCCGCCGCGCGCCTGCAGCGCCGACGAGGAGCCGCACGAGCTGCGCACCACCAGCGTCGTGGCCAGCACCTCATGGCGTGGCCGGCGCGCTTCACACGCGCGCCGCCCTCCTCGGCCTCCTGCTCGAGCAGCATCTCCATCGCCTGCTCGCCGAGCCGGAAGGCATCGACGTGCACGGTGGTGAGCGGCGGGTTGAGATAGCGCGACATCGGCAATGTCGTCGAAGCCGGCCACCGCGATGTCCTCGGGCACGCGCACCCCGGCATCGCTCAGCGCCCCCATCACGCCGATCGCCATGTAATCGTTGGCCGCGAACACCGCGGTCGGGCGCGGATCGAGCGCCAGAGCCGGCTGCCGGCCGCGTAGCCGGAGGGCTCGGTGAAGTCGCCCGGGATCTCGTAGCCGGGCGCCGGCTCGACCCCGGCCGCGCGCAGGGCCGCGCGATAGCCCTCGAGCCGCTGGCGTGCATCGGCGTTGCGCGCCGGGCCGGTGATGGTCGCCACCCGCCGGTGCCCGAGGCCCGCCAGGTGGGCGGCGATGGCGTTCGCTCCTGCCTGGTTGGCGATCGCCACCGTGTCGCAGCCTTCGAACCCCTTGCCGGGATCGATCAGCACCAGCGGCAGGTCGGCGGCGCGCGCCCGGATCGCTTCCGAGGCGTCGAGATCGGGCGCCATCACGATCAGCCCGTCGATCCGCCCGCGGGTGCTGTTGAGCCCCGCCACCACCTCGCCGGCATCGGCGTGCGAGCTCGAGACCAGCAGGTGGAGCCCGGCCTTGCGAGGCGGTCCAGTCCATGCCGCTGCAGGATCTCCGGAGTAGAACTCGCCGAACAGGTCGGGGAGCATGACGCCGATCGCCTGGGTGCGGTTGGTGATCAGGCTCCGCGCCGCCCCGTTGGGCCAGTAGTGGAGCCGCCTCGGCCACCTGGCGCACCGTGGCGCGCGTCCCCTCGCTCACCACCGCGCTGTTGTTGAACACGCGGGAGACGGTGGCGACCGAAACGCCGGCTTCGCGGGCGACGGTCCTTGATGGTGGTCACCAGGGTCCCGAGGGCTCGAAATCCTCGCGGCGGGTGACGCCCGGGGGTGGCGCCAGCCGGACAACGGCTCCGTATCATAGAAACGATTACGTACCGGACGGTCCGGGCGTCAGCGACCGGGTTGCGTGGGGCGGCGGCAGGTGGCAGGTCCCGCGCGTCGCGAACCAGTACCGAATGGGCGGGCGGAAGCCGAGCCGGGAGGGCGTGCGATGGGCTTTCTGGATGGGAAGGTGGCGGTGGTGACGGGCGGCAACCGCGGCATCGGCCGCGGCATCGTCGAGGCGCTGGCGCGGCGAAGGGCGCGACGGTCAGCGCTTACCGCGCGCTCGGCCGAGGGCGCGACCAGAGCGGCCGGCGAGGTCGGGCGCGGGCGCGCTCGGGCTGTCGCCTGCGACGTGCGCTCGCACGAGGCGGTGCGGCGGCTGTTCCAGCGAGGCGGATCGCGCCCACGGCGGCGCTGGACGTCCTGGTCAACAACGCCGGGATCGGGGTGTTCGACCCGGTCGCCGAGCTCGACCCCGACGACTGGCGCGCGGTGATCGAGACCAACCTCAACGGCGTCTTCTACTGCTGCCACGAGGCGATCCCGCTCATGCGGAAGCAGCGGCGGCGGCTACATCTTCAACATCTCCTCGCTGGCCGGCAAGAACGCCGTTCGCCAACGGCGCCGCCTACAACGCCAGCAAGTTCGGGCTCAACGGGTTCAGCGAGGCGCTGATGCAGGAGGTGCGCTACGACGGCATCCGCGTCTCCTACCTGATGCCGGGCAGCGTGGCCACCGAGTTCGGCCGCGGCACGCACCGCCAAGGCGGGCTGGGCGCTGCACCCCGGCGGACGTGGGCGAAGTGGTGATCGACCTGCTGCGCTCGCCCGCAGCGCGCCTCTACAGCCGGGTCGAGATGCGCCCCAGCCAGCCGCCGCGCAAGGGCTGACGCCGGGCGTTCATCCTCCGCGGGACCTCGATCCATCAGGGTGCTCCGGCGGGGTTGGCGCGGGCACAGGCCCGCAGGGCCTTGCCCGACGGTCGGCCGAAGCGCGATGTGACCCCGAGTGCGACCCCGGTCTGGGGCTCGCCTCCGGAGACGCCGAGCCGGGCGCTGGCGTCGAGCGTCCAGCGCGGGTTCACCTGCCAGGCGGTCCGGAACGCCGCCCCGGCCCGATCGTACGGGAGCAGCGCTCAGCCTGATCCACCAGTCGAGCCGTCGGGCGTGGACGAAACCCGACTACCCATGTCGAAGTACCCTCCCCGGAGCTGAGCGGCACGTTCTCCATCAGGCTGGTGCTGAAGTACTTGTTCGGCCCGCCGAGGCGCAGATGGCCGCTGAAGCTGGCGGCATCCTCGAGGGGCGTATGGCCCTCCCTATCTGGCGGGATCCCCGCGGGTGACTCCTTGAGAAGATCGGTCCCCATCCGATCCCGACGTGCCGGCTTTCGAGGGCAAGGTAGGGATTCACGTAGCGGGCGGACTGGACCTGGGACCCGCCCGGGTAGGGGGTCCTCCGGATATGCCACATCCTCCCGTACCGCTCCTCCGCGAATCCCCAGGTGGAACGGCCCATGGACCTGCTGTTCGACATCGGCGCCGACGTCGCGAAAGGTGACCGGCCGGGAGCCGATGGCGTTCCCTCGCAATCACGCGTGATCAAAGCGTAGTAGCCGGCTCCGCCTCCGACCGAGATTCGAGTCGCATGGCCGGATGCGCCGCCGCTGTCGTACGGCGCCTCGATCGCGATCGGGAACGCGAGGACGAACGCGCTCAAAATGGTGAGGTTGCGGCTCATGAGAACCTCCTCCTGGCATGAAGCTGGCGATTCCGAAGGCGCGCCACCCGTGGCGAACGGGCGACGCGCCGTCCGGTGGTTGGGTCAGCGCACGATCGCGACCTTCGCTCCGGGCGCTGTCCCTGCCCGGATGGTTCAGCTGCACGAAGTAGATGCCCGACCGGAGTTGCCGGCCCAGGGCGAACTCAGTGCCGTCCCGGGCCCAGCGAGCCCACTTCGGTCGAAGCCACCAGGCGTCCCGCGATATCCAGGGAGTTCGAGCCGCGAAGGCGCGCCGTCCGGGAGCGAGAACTCCACCTGCACGGAGCCGTCCCGCGAAGGGCCGGTGCGCGCCGCATCGAGCGCCAGGCGCGCGTCCTGGGCGGCCATGGGCCTGGCAGCGCGCGCGCTCCGCCCGCCGTCGTCACCGCGCCGGTCACCGCCATCATCGTCGTCGTCATCTCCCATGCCGATGGCGCCATCCGGCAATCGGCTCGGGCAGCGCAGCCTGGCTGGCAAGGCCGGGGGCGATGTTGTTGGTGGTGATCCCATCGACGCCGGCATGGGCGAGCAGGTCCCACTCGGCCTGGCTGTCCGCGGTCCAGACGATGGCTTCGAGCCCCGCCCCGTGCACCGCCCCGATCAGGCGCCGGGGCCGCGGCGGGCGTCTGCAGGAGGACCAGCTTGTCGAGCGATACCGCTTTGGAGCGCGCACAGCCCACGGCCACGCCCAGGAAGCTGGCGAAGCGTTCGCTGCCGTTGCTCCCCGGCATCGCCGGCAGGCGTGCGATCGGGCCGATGTTGTACCAGTCGAGGCCGCAGTCAGTTCTTCTGGGATCCTCACCACCCGGCAGGTGGACGATGGCCGCCACCTGCTCGGGCGTGAGGAGCTGAAGGACGTTGAGCGTCAGCGCGCGCTTGATCTCGGAGCCTGCTCCGGCGGCGCGCGAGGATCGACGGAGAGCCGGAGTTGAGGATCACCCGATCCCCCATCCGCGCCCGGTGGATCTCGGCCACCACCGCGGCGACCAGTGCCGACTCCGAGACCTCCGCCTGCTCGGAGGTGTTGGCCCCGTCACAGAGGGGGACTGGAGCTTTGATCTCGGCGAAGATGAGGCCGCTCAGGCGATCGGCGTGGCCGAAGCGGCGAGGGTTGTTGGGCACCGCGCGAAACAGCGGCACCTGCGGCTTCCGGGCCAGCAGCTCGTCGTAGGTCAGCGAGCCGACACAGGTGTAGTCCTCGAGGTAGTCGTCATGGAAGACGACGATCTTGCCGTCGGCGGTCTGCTGCAGGTCAGTTCACGACCCGGATTCCGTCCCGGAACCCCTGGCGGAAGGCATCGAGCGTGTTCTCCAGCGGCGGCAGCGGATTGTAGAGCGTCCTCGCCGTATCCGCGGTGACCCATGGCGTACGGCGCCGGCGACGCTGAAGAGATCGTCGCTCGTCCACGCGGGGACCGGCTCTCGCGGTCCCTCCCGGTCCGGCGCCGGTCGGCCCGGCCCACGGCGGGGGCAAGGCCGGGGTGACGACGGACAGCGGGACGGCGAGCGGCATCGAAACGTTCCTAGGTGACATGGCGGCCTCCGGCGGCCGCAGCGGGCCGCGGGAAAAGGGTGTGAAAGGGGACTGACTCCGGTGCAATGGCAGGCTCCAGTGCCGGGCCCGGTCGCAGGACCGCATTCCCCTCCGCACGGGTGCCATGTTGAGGGGAGACAACGGGCTGGAGGGCCGTGGATCGTGGGTGGCCCGCTCGTCAGGGGCGCCGATGATCGGCTCCGCGGCTCTCGGGATCGGGAGCGTCACTCTCGCGGGCGGCGGCCCGACCCTCGTTCGGCGCTCCGCTTCATCACGGCGGGCGTCGCGTGCCTCTCGAGGCCGGGGTGCCGAGGCCGATGCTGCGCAACAGGCCCTGGAAGCGCGCGTCCCCGCGAAGGGGGATCGAAGACCGGGTCCACTCCCAGGCGATTCAGCTCGCTGCATGTCGTGCTCGGCGAGCGCGAGCGCCAGCCAACGGAAGGCCCCCTCACGATCGCCCATTACGATGGACGAAGCTCTGCCAGGTGAGTCGCGGGCTTGTAGTGACCGGCCTGGCGCGCGCCTGCGAGCGCCCCGAGCAGGACTCGCGCCATGCCTGGGGAGTCCCGCCCGCTGGTGGCGCCGGCGGCGTCCCGGGCCAGCTCTGCCGGATACTCGTTCTCCAGCCAGCGCTGGATCGCGCGCGCGTCTCCGCCTCCCGTCCCATCTGGTACAGGTTGCCGGCCATCGCCCGGTAGAGGAGTCGGAGGACGAATCGATCCGGGCGACTGCCTGAAGGCGCTGAACGCCTCGTCATGGCGACGCTCGAAGTAGAGCAGGGCGGCGCCCCCGATATTGATGGGCAGAGACAGCGGGTCCACCGCCCTGGCGTTCTCGATCTCGACCGTGGCGCTTTGAACTCCACGGTAGGTGAGGAGATCTGCATACCAGTGGTGGGCCTCGGAGTTGCTGGGGTTCAGCTCGATGGCCCGCCGGAAATCGCGCTCGGCACCCGCCCAGTCCCAGTCGAAGTTCTGCCGAATGTTGCCCAGCGAGAGCGGTAGGCGTCCGAGAGCGTGGAGTCGATCGCAGGGGCCTGGAGCGCCGCCTGCTTGGCCCGGGGGTAGGCGTCGAGGGGGACCGTCAGCCCCATGTGCCCGGCCGTGCTCCACGCGTCCGCCAGCCCGCTGGCCGGGGCGTACAGGGGAGTCCTTGGCGATTGCGCTGGTGAAACAGGCGATCGCCTGGCGGACGCCTTCCTCGCTGCGGCGGTTCCAGTTGAATCGACCCTGAGATAGAGATTGTATGCGGCGGATCGACCGCATGGGCGACCGGATCTCTCCCGCCCGGCGATGCCGATCCTGGCGGCGATGGCGCCCGCCGCCCCGGCCCTGAATGGCAGGCCCGTCGCCGACATCGCCCCGGTAGCGCTTGCTCAAGAGCTGGTGGCCATCCCGCACACTGGATGAGCTGGAACGAGTACTCCAGGTGGCTTCGATCCGCTTCACGGACCCTTGAACCACACCCTCGACGCGGAGTTCGCGAGCGATCACGCGAAGGGTCTTCGGTGGGAGCTGTCGCGGGCACTTTGTAGGTCATCATGGTGGTCCGGTCGATCACCCGCAGCGACGCGTACTCGCCCAGCTTCGAAATGAGTCCATCGGTCATGTCATCAGGCGACATCCTGCTGTCCCGGATCGTGGGTGAAGTTGGCGACCGGCGGCACGGCCAGCGACCGGATGGGCATCGCCCCGTCCCGGGCAGGCCAGACGTGCAGCCAGACTCCGATCGGGTAGAGGCTCGCGACGATCAGGGCCGTTCCGATGCCCACGGCCCAGCCGCGGGCCCACACCGGCCTCCGGCCTCGCGGCCGGGGCATGTAGAGCGACTCGAGCACGCTCGCTTGCTGCTGCGCTGATGGCATCCGGCGCACGGGGTCCTTCTGCATGCAGTGGAGGATCACCGATTCGGAAATCCGGTGAGATCGCGGGATTGCGAGTCCGGGGTGGGGCCGGTTCCACATTCAGGGTCGCCCACGCGAACCCTCTGAGGCGAAGTCGTAGCAGGGTGCAGCCCGGTCGCCATCTCATAGAGGATGACTCCGCCGCATACAGGTCCGATCGCTCGCTGGCGGGAGCACCCCCCAGACCTCGGGCGCCAGGTACGGTGCGGTTCCGGCCAGGTCCTGCGACTCCGTGAGGGCCTGCGAAACGCCCTCGCTGTTCGGGAGGCTTCGTTTGGCGAGCCCGAAGTCCAGGATCTTCAGCCAGCCGTCGGGCGTGACGCGGAGGTTCTGCGGCTTGAGATCGCGATGGATGAAGCCGGTCTCATGCAACGCCGCGAGACCTCTGGGGCCAGCTGGAGACCCAGCCGCAGGACTTGACGCTCGTCCAGCGGACCCCGGCGGACGATCGCATCCAGGGATTCCCCTTCACGTACTCCATGACGATGCAGTCGTAGTCGGGCTGCGAGATGTATTCGTGGACCACGGCCACCGCTGGATGGTTCAGGCGCGATCGCGCCGCTGCTTCCGCCACAAGCGCTGCCGCTTGACCACGCGTCATCGAGCGTGCCGGGGGCAGAAGCTTGAGTGCCACCTGCGCGGCATGTCCTCGTCGAGGGCGAGGTAGACCACGCCCATTCCGCCCCGAGCCGATCTCCTCGAGGATGCGGTAGTGGCCGATGGACTTGCCGATCATGGAATGGCTCCAGGCGAGATCCGTCGCGGAGCGCTGGCACACCACGATTCACGTGGTGGCGACAACGTCGAGGCTCCTGCCCGGGCGTTCGCAGCAGGCAGGAAAGCGGCAATCCCTCGATCGGCGCGGCCGAAACGGGGGAAGAGAATACACCTCGCACGGGGGCATCCCGCGCATGGCCGCTTCCCACCCGGGTTCCTGCGCCCATCCGGCTTCCGCCGCGCCCGTCGGGCGCCAGCTGAGCGCCGGCCCGGCCTGCGTTACGGTCCCGCATCCATTCTCTGGCACTCTCCGGCCGACCCTTTCATTGGAGGATTCGTGAACACCCGAAAGTCCCATCGGCTCTTCTCCCTGATGGCCCTGGGCCTCGCCGCCACGCTGGCGTTCGCTCCGGTGGCCCTGGCGGCGACCGCCACCAAACCCACCGCGGCCAAGCCCGCGGCCGCCAAGCCCACGGCGAGCACCGCCGCGGCGTCCAATGACGTTCCGTTCTGACCGGCAACCCCGACGCCGCCACGTCCGCCCAGCGCCAGGAAGAGCGGATGACCAGGGCGAAGGCGGCGATCGAGAAGCTGACCGCGGTCAAGGGCGCGCGCACGATCGCGAACACGCTGGTGCCCCGACGACGAGTGCGCAGATCCAGCTCGACGCAGCGGCCGCCCAGACCAGCCTCGATGGAGAAGCGTCCACCCCGACTCGACCCTGCGGCGCGATGGCCGAGGAGCAGGATCAGAAGGTCTCGGCGCTGGTGACCGAGATCTCGCTCAATCGGCAGGTGTACGACGCGCTCTCCAAGCTGGACGTGAGCAAGGCCGACCCGAGACGCAACTTCTACGTCGAGCGCGAGCTGCGTGACTTCCGGCTCGCGGGCGTGGACAAGGACGAGCCAACGCGCGTCAAGATCAACGGCACTGCGCGACACGCTGGTCAAGATCGGCCAGGAGTTCGACCGCAACATCCGCAGCGACGTGCGCACCATCCAGGTGAACAGCGCCGCCGATGCTCGACGGACTACCGGCCGACTTCATCGCCGCCACAAGCCGGGCGCGGACGGCAAGATCACGCTCAACATCAACTACCCGGACTACGTGCCGGTGATGACGCTACTGCCAAGAGCGAAGACGTGCGCAAGCGTCTCTACATGGAGTACCAGAACCGCGCCTATCCCGAAGAACATCGACGGTGCTCGACAACCTGATCGCCCAGCGCGCTGGCGCTCGCAAACCTGCTCGGCTATCCGACCTGCGCGGACTACATCACCGCCAACAAGATGGTCGGGCAGCGCCGAAGAACGCGCGCGACTTCATCGACAAGATCGTGGCCGCCTCCGGCACCAGCGCCGAGCGCGACTACCAGACCCTGCTGCAGCGCAAGGCGAAGGATGTGCCCGGCGCCACCATCGGTGAACTTCTGGGAGACCAGCTACTGGTCCGAGATGGTGCGCAAGTCGCGACTACTACATTCGACTCCCAGTCGGTGCGCCCGTACTTCCCGTACGACGAGGTGAAGCAGGGCGTGCTCGACATCTCGGCGCCAGATGTTCGGCGTCACGTTCAAGCGCGTGCCGGACGCGCCGGTGTGGGATCCGTCGGTCGAGTGCTACGAGATGTGCGAGCAGCGGCAAGCTGGTCGGCCGCTTCTACCTCGACATGCACCCGCGCGACAACAAGTACAACCACGCCGCGCAGTTCGACATCCAGCACCGGCGTCGAGGGCCGCCAGATCCCCGAGGCGGCGCTGATCTGCAACCTCCCCGGCGGCGACCGCGGGTGACCCGGCGCTCGTGCGAGTTCAACGACGTGCACACGTTCTTCCACGAGTTCGGCCACCTGCTGCACACCATGTTCGCCGGCCACCACCAGTGGTGCGGCATCGGGCGGCATCCGCACCGAGCACGACTTCGTCGAGGCGCCGTCGCCAGATGCTCGAGGAGTGGATGCGCGATCCGGCGACGCTGGCCACGTTCGCCAAGCACTACCAGACCGGCGAGCCGATCCCGGCCGCGACGGTCAAGCAGATGAATCGCGCCAACGACTTCGGCAAGGGACTCCAGGTGCGCCGCCAGATGGTGTACGCGGACCTCTCGCTGCTCGGTCTACGACCGCGATCCCGAGACGGTCGACACCGACCGAGCTGATGAAGGGCCTGATCGAAGTCGCTACCAGCCGTTCCCGTGCGTCGAGGGCACGCACTTCCAGTGCGCGTTCGGCCACCTCGACGGCTACTCGGCGGTCTACTACACGTACATGTGGTCGCTGGTGATCGCGAAGGACATGTTCGCCCAGTTCGACCAAGAACGACCTGCTCGCGCCGGCGATCGCCAAGAAGTACCGCGACGCAGTGCTGGCGCCCGGCGGCTCCGCGCCGGCCGCCAAGCTGGTGGAGAACTTCCTCGGCCGGCCGTTCAACTTCAACGCCTGACCAGGCGTGGCTGAACGAGGCGAACTAGCCGAAACGATGTGGGGATCAGCCCTGGCAACACCACGGCCCCGGCTCTCGCGATCCGGGGCCGTGTTTCTTTGGGGTGGCCGCCGGACGCAGACATGCCCCGGGGCATGTTGGCGGTGTACAGAACTGTCTACGCCGGGGACAGTTGCGTGGCCCCGGGGACACCTCGACATGCGCCAGCGCATGTTCCGGGTGTCAACATCGTCGACAGGCTGGCCACGCCGTGGTCGCTTGAACTTTCCCCGGGGAAAGTTCACGTTCGGGATTTGGCGCGAATCACGAGCGTGGTCGCTCTGGGCGAGCTACTCGGCTTTAACGTCCAAGCAGAACCGGCCGCGGAGCGAACCCAGACGGCCGCCTCTGTTGTTTCCTTCTAGCGGATCAGCGTCAGCTTCCTCGACTCCACGCCGGACTCGGTCTCGAGCCGGACGACGTAAATGCCCGAAGGCAGTGCTCCGCCCTCGGAGTCTCGGCCGTTCCAGGTGAGCGTGTGGGGGCCTGCCGCGAACTCATGGGCGAAAGGACAGTCAAACACCGGCCGGTCAGGTCATAGATTCCGATCTCGACCCGTCCCTCGAGCTTGAGCGCAACGAGAGAGTCGTCAGCGAGCTTGACGGGTTGGGATGGACACCGGTGAGCACCGTTGGGCTGCTGTCGGCCCCGGACCCACCGAAACCACTCCATCGTCCACGGTCCACATCAGTGCATGATCCAGATTGTCCCCAGCGACAGTGCCGGTGCCGATGATCTGGCCGCGATTGTTGATCCCCTGCGCGACACTGTAATGGCCGCCCGGCCAGACGCCGAGGTCGATTGCCTTGCCGTTGCGCCAGAGGGTCGCATGCGCGTCGATGTTCGGGGAGCCGGCGTAGCCCGCTACATCGCCGGAGATCGTTCACCGCGGTCGGGATCGCGGAGGAGAACCGGAGGGTATCGGCAGCTGATGGATCGTCGGCATGCTGTTGGGGTTCGCAACGTCACTATCCCCAGGTGACCGGATAGATGTTGCTCTTCCCGGCAATGAGACCTGTATTGTTAATCGCGTAGGCTTCGCTTACGACCTGACCGCTCAGGCGTGCCGAGGCCGATCATCTGGACCATTGCGCCAGAGGAACTCGCGAACCAGCGAGGCCAGACCAGCGCCGCCGCCGACCACGTGGCTCAGATCGTTGACGCCGTAGGCTTCGCTGTAGTTCAAGGCGAGTGCCCTGGCCCAAGAAGCCTGCAGATCAATGGCCTTGCTGTGTCCTTGTTGAGCCGCAGGACGGCGTGCGTGTAGTAATCCGGCGCGCCCTCCTACCCGTTCCCACGATCTGGCCCAGATCGCTGATGCCGTGAGCCCTGGTGTGAAGGCCTCCGCAGAAAGCGATCAACACCTCGCCATCGCGGGCAATGCGAAGGCTTGCCCCGGCGGGATCCCAGTAGGCGCCTTGGGTAGCACACTATCGCCATAAACCTCGGTGCCGGCCATTGCTCTGCTGTTAGCTGATGTGCTCCGGGATCGCAGTGCTGGCGGGATTCATGTTCTCCGCCATGCCCGAGAGTGGTTCCGGTATTTGGCGTCCCAAAGTGGCCGCCTGAAGCGGGCGAATGGTTGTCGTTCGCCGCCTACCGCACATCGGCTCGTTGTTGATCGCCAAGCCGCCTGACGAGGTCCCTTGGGAAGCAGTCCGAGGTCGGCAATGATGATCCGTGATCCGCCACGGGCGTACTGGATCGACTCCGTCGCCTCGGCGCGGAGATCGTCGAGATGCCCGCGACGGCCGTGAAGATGATGACGCTCGAGACGCAGTGCGGATGGCATCGCGCACCTCCATTCCCAGGATGAGCGCCTGGTCGCCAGGTGTCGGCGAATCCGTCGGCATCTGGAGGGGTCGTTGCCGGGACAACCAGCCTCACGACTTTGGTCACCGCAAGGCGAGCGCCGTTCTGGACACCGTGAGTGGGCGCAGGACGCAACATGCCCCGGGGCATGTTGAGCGGTGTACAGGGCTGTCCACGGCGTGGACAGTTACAACTGGCCTACCTACTACCTGACCACGGCGGCTCGCGCGCCTGACCTCGTGTTGCCCTGCGTGAGCCGCAGGAAGTAGATCCCGGGCTGCACCGCGGCGCCCTCCGAGAGATCGAGCACGTGCGTCCCCGGCCCTGAGAGCGCCCCACCCGCCTCGGAGCTCAGCACGCGCCCGCCACGTCGATCCAGTTCCAGACGAGCCGGGCTCCCGTCGTGCAGCGCGAACTCAGCGCGCGTCGGCTCGTCGGTGGATGGATTTGGCTCACGCCGCGCATCGCCAGCTGCACGTTCGGAGCCGGCATCGTCCGCCCACGCCTCGCCGACGAACACCTCTTTCCCAGCGTCGATGATGCCGAGCTCGGTAGCCGTAGCGAGTGCCGCTCGTCACCGCCGCGTCCTCGTAGCGCACGTAGCCGGTGCCGTCGGGCGCGATCCGGTCGAGGAACGTCCACTCACTCGTCGACCGTGCGGCGGTATAGCCTGGCGTCGGGGCTGCCCGTGCCGGACACGTACCAGACCAGCCGGACGCGGCCGGCTTGCGCGTCCACGCTGACGAGCGAGGCGAGAACGGCGGTCGATCCGTCCGCCCACGACAGCGCCCACAGGTCGTTGCGGAGGCTGCCGCTGGAGTATGCCCCGAACACCTATCATGGTCGCGCACCGGGTCGTAGATCGCCGTGTGCTCCCAGCGCGCAGAGGGCGGACTCCCCGCGGGGGCGTGAGCTCGCTCAGGCCGGACTCCCCGCGAGCGACAGCGCCCGCACCTCGTTGCTGGCGAGTCCCCCGAACACCACCATGCGGTCGCGCACCGCGTCGTAGATCGCCGTGTGTCCCGTAGCGGGCGGACGGCGGGCTCCCCGCGGGAGTGAGTGCGCTCCAGGCCGGGCTCCCCGCCAGCGAGAGGTCCCAGACGTCATTGCGGTTGCTGGGGACGTCGATGTCCCCGAGCACCACCATGCGGTCGCGCACCGGGTCGTAGATCGCCGTGTGTGCGTTGCGCGCGGACGGCGGGCTCCCCGTCGGGGCGAGCGCGCTCCAGGCCGGGCTCCCCGCGAGCGACAGCGCCCACACGTCGTTGAGGTGGCTGGTGCCGTCAGTATCCGCCGAACACCACCATGCGGTCGCGTACCGGGTCGTAGATCGCCGTGTGTCCGAGCGCGCGGACGGCGGGCCCCCGTCGGGGCAAGCGCGCTCCAGGCCGGGCTCCCCGCCAGCGACAGCGCCCATACGTCGTTGAGGAGGCCGGGGCGCAGCTCCCCCGAACACCACCATGCGGTCGCGCACCGGGTCGTAGATCGCCGTGTGTCGTGTTACGCGGCGGACGGCGGGCTCCCCGTGGGGGCAGAGCGCGCTCCAGGCCGGGTTCCCCGCCAGCGAGAGCGCCCACACGTCGTTGCGGCGGCTGGTGCCGTCATATCCCCCGAACACCACCATGCGGTCGCGCACCGGATCGTAGATCGCCGTATGTCAGGCCGCGCGCGGGCGGCGGGCTCCCCGTCGGGGTGAGCCGCGCTCCAGGTCGGGGTCCCCGCGAGCGAGAGCGCCCACACGTCGTTGCGGCGTTGGTGCCGTCATTGCCCCCGAACACCACCATGCGGTCGCGCACCGGGTCGTAGATCGCCAGTGTGCAGCTGCGCGCGGACGGCGCGCTCCCTGCGGGGGCAAGCGCGCTCCAGGCCGGGCTCCCCGCGAGCGAGAGCGCCCAGCGCGTCGTTGAAGCTGGGGCCGTCATATCCCCCGAACACCACCATGCGGTCGCGCACCGGGTCGTAGATCGCCGTGTGTCCGCAGCCGCGCGGACGGCGGGCTCCCCGCGGGGTGAGCGCGCTCCAGGCCGGGCTCCCCGCGAGCGACGAGCGCCCACACGTCGTTGCGGAGGCTCGCCGTCATATCCCCCGAACACCACCATGCGGTCGCGCACCGGGTCGTAGATCGCCGTGTGGCCGTAGCGCGCGGACGGCGGGCTCCCCGCGGGGTGAGCGCGCTCCAGGCCGGGCTCCCCGCGAGCGAGAGCGCCCACACGTCGTTGAGGCTGGGCGTCATACTCCCCCGAACACCACCATGCGGTCGCGCACCGGGTCGTAGATCGCCGTGTGCCCGTAGCGCGCGGACGGCGGGCTCCCCGCGGGGTGAGCGCGCTCCAGGCCGGGCTCCCCGCGAGCGAGAGCGCCCACACGTCGTTGCTGGGGCTGCTGCCGCCAGATCCCCGAACACCACCATGCGGTCGCGCACCGGGTCGTAGATCGCCGTGTGCCCGTAGCGCGGCGGACGGCGGGCTCCCCGCGGGGTGAGCGCGCTCCAGGCCGGGCTCCCGCGAGCGAGAGCGCCCACACGTCGTTGCGGAGCGTCGCGGCGTCAGATCCCCCGAACACCACCATGCGGTCGCGCACCGGGTCGTAGATCGCCGTGTGCCCGTTGCGCGCGGACGGCGGGCCGAGAACAGCCCAGGCGCCGTCGTCGGCAGCGGTTCCGACCGGCGACAGGGTGATGTCCGGGAGCGCCGTCGATGGGGGAGTCGGCGCCCGCCATCACTTGCGGGCCACCCCCAGCATGAACTCCCGTTGCCAGGGCGTGAGTGCCGCGTCCTGGGCGGCCTCGGTCAGTCGGTCGCGGACTTGAGGGAGAGAGCTCAGATTGCGGGGAAGCAGCGGCGGCTGGGCCGCAACGACCGAGGCTTGCAGGACGAAGCCTGCCAGGAGCAAGCCAAGTACAACATGCGCCGGAATCGCGGCCCGGCAGAGGCATCGGCCTATCCTCCGAAGTGCGCAAATCCCGCTCGGGAGTAGTCGGCTGGCTCACCGCGCCCCGGAGTGCCGATGACTGTCTGCCTCGGCTTGCCTCCAAACAACAGGAATCCGCGCGCAGGCGTGGCTGAACAGGCGAACTAGTCGCGACGATGCGGGGATCAGCCCCGGCAACACCACGGCCCCGGCTCTCGCGATCCGGGGCCGTGTTCTTTGGGGGCTGGGGCGTTGCGCTGCGCAGGATGCAACATGCCCCGGGGCATGTTACGGAGTCAACATCGTCGACATGTTGGCCACGCCGTCGTCGTTGGGACTTTCCCCAGGAAAGTTGCCGGTGTACAGCGCTGACAACGATGTTCACGCTGCCTACACCGCCTTGCTGCTCTCCCCGCGCCGCACGGTGCCCGCCAGCTCGTCGGCGTGGAACGACGAGCGCACCAGCGGGCCGCTCGCGACGCTGCTCGAAGCCGAGCGCCTCGGCGCGCTCGCCCCACGCAGCGGAACCTGTCGGGGTGCACGTACTCGATCACCGGCAGGTGATTCGGGCGTCGGGCCGCAGGTACTGGCCGATCGTGAGCAGGTCGCAGCCGTGGGCCACCAGGTCCGCGAGCGTCGGTCTCGAGCTCGTCGTCCTGCTCGCCCAGGCCCGAGCATGATCCCGGACTTGGTCTTGATCGCCGCCGCCGCAGCTCGCTTCACGCGCTGCAGCAGCTCGAGCGAGCGGTGCGTAGCGGGCGCTCGGGCGCACCAGCGGGTGCAGGCGCTCGACCGTCTCGATGTTGTGGTTGATCACGTCCGGGCGCGGCGTCGATCACGCGCTTGAGATCGTCGGCGTGGCCGCGGAAGTCGGGGATCAGCACCTCGATCACGGTGGCCGAGCGCTTGCGGATCTCGGTCGATCACGCGGCGAAGATCGTGGCTGCCGCCATCCTCCAGGTCGTCGCGCGCCACCGAGGTGATCACCGTGTGTCGCAGGCCCATCGCCGCCACCGCCTCGCCCACGCGGCGCGGCTCGTCCCAGTCCACGTAGCCGTTGGGCTTGCCCGGCGCGACCGCGCAGAACCCGCAGCGGCGCGTGCACAGCTCGCCCAGGATCATGATGGTCGCGGTGCCGCGCTCCCAGCAGTGGCCGAGGTTGGGGCAGCGCGCCTCCTCGCACACCGTGTGCAGGCTCTGGCTGCGCAGCAGCGCCTTGGTCTCCGCGTACTCGCCGGCGCCCGGCAGCTTCACCTTGAGCCACTCGGGCAGCCGCCGGTAGCCGGCGCTCCCGCCGCCTCGGCGCCGAGCCCCACGCCGGCGCCCGAAGCGCAGCCGCCGAAGCGCGGCGTCAGCGGCAGGCGCTGCGGCACCGCGGGGCGCGGCGCACCGTAGACGCGCGCTCGCGGCCGCACTGGATCGTGCCGGACGTCTCGCCAGCCCTGCCGGCTCGCGCGGCATGATCAGCTCGTCGCTCACGCTCAGTCCTTCGCCATCGTGGCGCGGTCGATCTGGCCGTGCCCTTGAGCGCCAGCATGCGGTCGAGCGCCACGCGCGCGTGGCGCTTGACCGTTTCGGGCACCCGGATCGGGTTCACCACGATGGCCCTGCGGCGAGGTTCTCGAGCGCCCACAGGAGATGCGCGGGATCGATGCGGTTCATGGTGGCGCACGGGCACACGTTCTTCTGGAGCGAGCGGATGCTCTGCTCCGGGTGCTCGAGCGCCGAGCCGGTGCGACCAGGTTGATCTCGGTGCCGATCGCCCACGAGCTGCCGGGCCTCGCCTGCTTCACCTGGTCGATGATGAACTCGGTCGAGCCGACGAGATCGGCGGCCTGCACCACGTCGAACGGGCACTCCGGGTGCACCAGGACTCTTGACGGCAGGATCGGCCGCCCGCACCTCGTCGAATCTGCTCGCAGCGTGAACTTGGTGTGCACCGAGCAGAAGCCGCGCCACAGGATGACGCGCGTTTCGGGCCGGTAGCAGCGGGCGTTGATCGCGTCCAGGTCCTCGGGCGCGGTAGTCCCACTCGGCCATGTGCTCGAGCGGCACGCCCATCGCGAACGCGGTGTTGCGGCCCAGGTGCTGGTCGGGGAAGAAGAACACGCGCGGCTTCCGCTCCCACGCCCAGTCGCAGCACCGCGGCGGCGTTGGACGACGTGCACACCACGCCGCCGCGCTCGCCGCAGAACGCCTTGAGCGCGGCGCGTCGAGTTCATGTAGGTGACCGGCACGATCGTGTCGCCGTGGCGGGCGGTGAGGCGGTCCCACGCCTCCTCGACGTCCTCGATCGCCGCCATGTCGGCCATCGAGCAGCCGGCCTTGAGGTCGGGGAGCACCACGGTCTGGTGCGGCTGGCGCAGGATGTCGGCCGACTCGGCCATGAAGTGCACGCCGCAGAAGACGATGAACTCGGCCTCCGGCTGGGCGGCGGCGAGCTGCGAGAGCTTGAACGAGTCGCCGCGGAAGTCGGCGAACTCGATCACGCTCTCGCGCTGGTAGTGGTGGCCGAGGATCACGGCGCGGCGCCCGAGCACGCGCTTGGCCGCCCAGGTGCGCGCGCGGATCTCGTCGGCGGTGAGCGCCGTGTACTCCGGAGAACGGGCGTGCTTCGCCGCGCGCCTCGGTGACGGTGGCGCGTCATCGGATCACCGTCGGCGAGGGACGTGACTAGTCCAGCTCGCTGTGGCTGATCGGCTGGCGCGTCGGAGAACCCTGCCGTCCAGCGGGTGCCAGTGCGCGACATCGGCCTCGCCCAGCTTCCAGCACAGGAACACCAGCCGGTCGCCGTTCAGGGCGTAGAAGTCGAGCAGCCCGGTGTCGAGATCCTTGATCAGGCAGCCGCGACGATGGATCGGCCGGCGACACCGTTCGAGATCATCTCGGCCAGCGCGTTGTAGCGCTCCTGCAGCCTTCTCAGCTCGATCACGTCCGGGTTGTCCTGGCCGGCGCCCGGCGGTGGCGAGCCCCAGCACGTCCATGCGGACGCGGGTGCGGTCGAACTCGTGCTTGGCCTCGACCAGGCGCTCGAAACGCGGTCGCACCTCGGTCAGCAGGCGGTTCGCCTCTTCGACCGGTGAACAGGTTCAGCTTCACACCGACATCTCCCCGGCGGACTCGCTTCCGCCGCCGCGTCCTCGGTCTCGAACGAGTTGCCGCAGCCGCAGGTGCGCACGCGCGTTGGGGTTCTCGATCGCGAACCCGCTCCCCTGCAGCGACTCGACGAAGTCGATGCGTACGCCGTTCAGGATCGGGGCGCTCTCAGCGTCGACCAGCACCTTGACCCCGCCGAACTCACCCACCCAGTCGCCCGCGTTCCGACCTCGGCGCCAGCGACATTCCGTACGAATAGCCCGAGCACCCGCCCTTCTCGACGAACACCCGCAGGCCTGCGACCGGCTCCCGCCTGCTTGCTCATGATCTCGGCGAGCTTCCGGCTCGCGGCCTCGGTCAACGTCAGCATGCGTCTTCCCCCGGTACCCTCGATAGCTCAAAATACGCGGCCGCTCAAGTCCCTCTGGTCAGCTCGCGGCCCGGATCGGCTCGGCTTCCGCCGCTCCCGGCATGGCTTCCCGCCGGGCATCCTCGGCGGTCGCCCAGCGCACGGCCGCATGTCCCAGCCTCTGCGACAGATGGCGGGCCACGACCTCCCGGGCCCGATCCAGGCCGGGAGCTTGAGGCGCCCAATCGAGATGCAACCGACGTCATATGGATGCCGCGCAGCCCGCAAGGATGGATGAGATCGAAGAAGCTTCAAGTCCGGGGCCACGTTGAGCGCGAAACCATGGTAGCTGACCCAGCGCCGGACGGCCACCCCGATGGAGGCGATCTTCTCGCCCTTGGACCCACACCCCGGTCCGGCCCGTCTCGGTCTTTCCTTCCAGGCCCCACTCGCCCAGGCGCCGCAATCAGGCTCGATTCCAGGTCGCGCAGGAAGCGATGCAGGTCGCGTCCGCGCGCGGTGAGGTCGGCGATCACATAACCCGACCAGCTGGCCGGGCCCGTGCCAGGTGAAGTCGCCGCCGCGGGCCACCTCGAAGATCTCGATCCCGAGCTTGCGCAGCGTCTCCGGGTCGGCCTTGAGGCTCCCGTCACGGCCGCTACGCCCCACCGTAAGCACCGGCGGATGGTCGGGATAGAGCAGCCAGTCCCCGGTCCGCCCCTCGGCCCGCGCGCGCACCAGCGCCTCCTGGAGTGCCAGGCCGTCTCGATACGTCGTGGGGCCCAGGTGGGCGACGGACAGCGTGCTCATGCGTAGAACCAGAGCAGCTCGGGCCGCTCGAGCAGCTCGCAGCACGCGGCGCAGGAACTTGACCGCCAGCTCGCCGTCCACCACCCGGTGGTCGAAGCCGATCGAGGCGTTCATCATCGGCCGCGCCACGATCTGCGCCGTCGCGCACCACCGCGCGCTCGACGATCTTGTGCACGCCGAGGATCGCCACCTCGGGCACGTTGATGACCGGCGCCGAGTTGATCGCGCCCGTAGACGCCGGCGTTGGTGATGCTGAACGTGCCGCCCATGATGTCGTCGGGCTTGAGGCCGGTCGTTGCGCGCCCGCGCGGCCAGGTCGTTGGTCTCGGCGGCGAGCTGGACCAGGTTCTTGCGGTCACAGTCCTTGATGTTGGGAACGATCAGGCCCTTGTCGTCGCGGCCGACCGCCATCCCGATGTTGTAGTAGTGCTTGACCACCATGGTCTCGCCCTTCACCTCGCCGTTCACCCACGGGAACTCCTTGCAGCGCCAACACCGACGCCTTGATGAAGAACGGCATGTAGGTGAGCTTGACGCCCCTGCGCCTCGAGCCGCGGCGCCCACTCCTTCTTGAGCGCCACGATCGCGCGACATGTCGGCCTCGTCGAAGCAGTGCGTGTGGGCCGCGGTGTGCTTGGCGCGCACCATGTTCTCGGCGATCAGCTTGCGCACCTTGGTGAACGGCACCACCTCCTCGCGCGGGCCGGCCGCGCCGGAGCAGTCATCTGCGGGGCGAGGAAGCCGACGCGGGTGCCGCGGCCGGCGCGGGCGCTGCCGTCGGCATGGCCGGTGCCGCCGGAGCGGCGAACGCCGGAGCGCTCGCGACCGCCGGGCGGGCGACGCGCTGCGAGAGGTAGCCGAGCAGATCGTCGCGCGTGACGCGGCCGGCGATGCCGGAGCCGCGGATCGCGCCGACCTCGTCCAGCGCCACGCCCTGCTCGCGCATGATCTTGCGCACCGCAGGTGAGAGGTTGCGCTCCGCCATCTGCGTGTCACCGTTGCCCGTGCGAGGCCGCGACCGGAACCGGTGCCGGACGCGCGGCCGCCGCCGGAACGGCGCGGGCCGTGGCGCTGCCGGAACGTTGGCAGCCACCGGGGCACTGCGCCGGGCGGGTGCGGCGTGGCGGGCGCCGGAGCGGCTGCGGCGGCGCGCTGGCGGGCGCTCCGGGCGGTCTCGCCGGGCGCCAAGCAGCTGCGCGATCTCGGTGCCGACCAGCACCGTGGTGCCCTCGGCGACCAGGATCTGCGACAGCGTGCCTTCGGCCGGCGACGGGATCTCGACGTTGATCTTGTCGGTCTGGATCTCCACCAGCGGCTCTTCCTTGCGCACACGGTCGCCCTGCGCCTTGAGCCAGCGGGCGACGGTTCCTTCGGCGACGCTCTCGCCCAGCTGGGGCACCACGATCGAAATCGGCATCAGTTCCTCCCTCCGCGGTCCATCGTCTGCACCGGTTCCCGCACGCCGGGCCGCCGCCCGCCGCGCCAGCCGCGACCCGCCGGCGCTCGAGCGCCGCGCGCGTGTCTCCTCGCGCTCGGCCCGGCTGTTCAGCATCGAGCGGCGGCACCGGCGTCGGCCGCTGGGTGGCCGGGTCCAGCGCCACGAACGTCACGAACGCGGTGCTGGTACGACGCCTCTCGCCGCTCATCAAGTCCTCCGAGTCCACGTCCACCCGGATCTCCATGCTCGACAACCTCCACCAGCGTCAGCCGCGCATGGAGCAGGGCGAGCTGGCCCACCTGGATCGGGGCGTGGAACGACATCTCGTCGATCGCCGCCGTCACCACCGGCCGGCGGCTGTGCCGGCTGGCCACCACCGCCGCCGCGAGGTCGATCCAGTGCATGACGGTACCGCCCAGCACCGTTCCGTGCACGTTGGCCTCGTGGGGCAGCACCAGCTGCGCCATCTCGGCCGCCGATTCGGCCACGGTCCGCCCGGCCACCGTCCGCCTCCGCCACGCGGGCGGGGCGGACGGGCGCTGCACCTCAGGGCTTCGCGGCGACCGCGCGGGCACGGCGCGAGGACAAGGGGGACCTCCAGGTGAAATGCGGCAGGCATTATAGGCACCCGGTTCCGGCCCGCGCAATCGCGGGCACCGCCGTAGCTCGGATTCAGCGCCGCCAAATACGGACGGCCGGGCCCCGATCGGGAGCCCGGCCGCCGAGTGATCTCCTTGCCTGTGTCAGTTCAGGATGACGCCGCGGCGCTCGTACGTCTCGCCACCCACGGTCATCTTGTAGAAGTACATCCCCGCGCCCACCGCGTGACCGCTGGCATCGCGGCCGTCCCAGTCCAGCGACGTCGGACCGGCGGGGAACTCGCCGTCCGCGAGCGTCGCGAGACGGCGGCCGACGATGTCGAACACCGCGACCTTCACGTGGTCACGCTTAGGCAGGGCTGAACATGACCTTGCGCCTGGCGCGCCGGGCTGGGCGGTGATCGACGAAGCTCACTCCCAACGGCAGGTTGGGATCGGCGTTCAGCGTGGGGTTCACCACGATGTCGGCATCGTTGCGCGGCTGGATGCGCCACTGGACGCCGGCGAACACGCTCGACGCCAGATCCATCACGCCGGTCACCGTGACGTACTGGCCCTTGGTGGGGTCGAACGTGCGGGTGATGTTGTTGTCGATCAGGATCGTGTCGGGGTTGTCCGGGATAGGGCCCGGCCACGCCGAAGCTCTGGCCGGCCGTGCGCTCCTCGGTGGTCTTCACATCCACCACCTTGACCAGCATGCCTTCGTAGTCCTCGGAGGTCGAGAGCGCCTGGGCCAGATCGCAGGTGGTGTCGCGCAGCACGTGGACCGTCTGCACCGCCGCCGCCGGGATCGCCACCACGCCTTCGTCCTTCAGGTAGACGTTGCCCACGAACTCGGTCTCGGTGAAGAACTCCTGGATCCCACCCGCCATCACGTACTGGTGCCCGGCCACGAGCGCACCGATCGGGGCGAACACCGTGATACCGCTGCGCACGCCACCGGCCGCGTCCTCGAGGAAGTACGTGGAGCCGTAGTTGGTGATGCACACGCCACGCATCGTGATGCGGTCACCCGTCGTAGAGCCGGCACCGGCGAACTTGGATCGATCATCGCACGGCGAGCCGGCCAGGGCAGCCGGGTCCGGCGCCTGGACCTGGCGGGATCGTGCGATCCCTTCGAACATGGTCTGGGCCTGGGCCGAGGTCATCGCCTGGCCATTGGCGGCGTTCACCAGGCCATTCGCCGTGATCCTCGCGGATCGCCCGCCGACTGCCCGGTCGTGACCTTGAGGTGCACGACGTTGTTCTGAGACCTGACGGAACGCCGCATCGGGCGGCCCGAGCGTCGAGGTGACCGTGTAGTTGAGGACGTTGTTGGCGCTCGCCTGCGTCAGGTTGCGGTCGAAGATGCAGCGGATCGTGTCCGGGGTGATGAAGTAGGCGTCCGCGAAGCTGGGCGGCGAGGAGTCGAACATGTCGCTCGCGTCGCGGAGCTGGATGCGGTAGCCGCGCGTGCGCTGGTCGTAGATGCCCTGCACCGAGTCGACGAGCGCGCCGTGCGGCAGCGGGCTCACCGCGTTGAACGACAGCGTGCTGCCATCGATGAAGAGGCTGTCGCACGGGCCGAGCGAACCGTTCGGGCACAGCAGTGTTGTCGACCACCAGCATCGAGCTGAACGTGCCGATGCCGCCCGGATCGAGCGAGCTGCGCACGACGCGCATCTTGTCTCTTCACCCGCACCAGGCAGCCTTCCCACTGCTCGGCCGCCAGGTTGGTGGGCAGCTCGTAGAGCCTCGTGCACCGTGGTGCGGCGGAACGGCGGAAGCGAGTTCCCCGGCTGATGCGGCGCACCGCCACCAGCGGGTTGTTGAACGCGCTGACGGGATCCAGCCCGCGCAGCTCGCCGCCGCCCTGGAACTCGTCCAGGCGGCCGTAGCACATGACGCTGTCGCCGAGTGCCAGCGGCGGGGTGAACAGGCCCACGTAGTTGGTGCCGCCGGTGAACACGTCGACGCCGGACCACGGAAGGCTCCACCGGTTCCGCGGTTCTGGATGTAGAAGGCGAAGCCGGTCGGGAAGGTGTCGAAGCCGGTGATGATGCCGCCGATCCCCCACACCGTGTCGGGAGCGACCGGATGGGTGCTGCGGCCGGGTTCTGGATGAAGCTGACCTTGATGAGCGTGTCGGCACACACCAGCGGCGGCGTACAGCCCGGCCCGCCCGGCGGGTACTGCACGGCCTGAGCGAGGTTGGCGCCGCACACGGCCACTACGACAGCGAGAGCACCGAAAATCCGAGAAGCTGTGGTTCGCATGATGCACCCTTGGTCACGGGTTACCTGAGGTGGAATGGCTGCGCTGCGGGGGTCGGGCTCTAACTAGGGCGAAGCCTCCTTGCGCTCGCGGGCCGACCCACAGGGGCGGATGCGGAGTACGAGCGGACTTGAAGACTCGTTGACCGCCAGAGATAGCGAAGGGAAGGGTAGCCCAGTGAACGGGCTAAGGCAAATGAAAACATCACGATAGCTGTAACTGACGGGGTGCCGGGCGGGTTACGGGGGTACCGGCAGCCGACTCAGGGCCCGGTCAGACCCAGTTGCTCGAAGACCTTGGCCAGGAACCGGGGCGCGGTGAAGAACAGGTTGGCGCCGCGGACCGGGGTGGTGATGACGATGACTCTCCCGGCCCCGCCGGGGCTGCCCGCCACCGGGACCGAGACCGCGATCGGGATGCCACGCTTCACCTGCGGCGACAGCGTACTGTCACGGGCCCACAGCACCACGTTGCTGGTGTCGAGTACGTCGAAGCCCCGCAGTCCGTTGGCTATGACGGCGTTCCGGAGCGAGTCCGGCGAACTGAGCGTGGTGCTGCGCAGGATCACCGGGTAGGTGATGTTGTTGATATCGTCCCTGAACCCCGCGCCGATGCTCCAGGAGACCGTCGAGTCGGTGCGCCCCGCGATCGGGGAGCGGATGAGATCCCGGCTGCCCCAGGTAGCGGGTCGTCCAGTCGTTGGTCAGGGGGCCAACCGCGTTCTCGCCTTCGATCAGGTTGAGGCTCTCGATCAGCAGCTTGCCGCCCCGGTCGAGGTAGCCGCTCAGCCCATTCTGGAAGTTCTGGAGCAGGGTCGAGAAGCTGTTCTGGGTGCCGCGGTACCAGATCACCGCGTCGAACTGCAGGCAGGTCTGGAGCACGTCCCGGTTGGTCCGGAACGGCTGGGTGGTGTCGAGCCGGAGGATGCTGAAGCTCCCGGCGGGCAGGTTCCGCGCCGCGGTGTTGGCCCACAGGGTGTCGATCGTGAGGTTGGCGCCGTTCGAGGGCGGCACGTCGTCGATCAGCAGCAGCCGGGGATGGACTCCCGGGGCCGAAGGCGCCCGCACCACCCAGCGCAGGCTATCCCAGCCGCTGGCGCGCCCGCCGTCATCGATGCCGCGGATGAAGGCCTGGCGCGGGCGCGTGCTCGGGCAGACCCCGCCGATCTTGAAATCGGTGGTATCGAGCGTGTGCTGGGTGCCGGTGATCAGGTGGAGCGCGGACGGGATGGTGTCGAGGCCGATCAGGAAATGCATGTCCCCCGCCTGCCCGTCAGGATCGGTTCCGGTCCAGGTCAGGGTGGCCGAGGCGAAGGTGGTGTCGGTGGGCTGGAGCCGCTGGGTGAAGTGGACCACGGGCGGCTGGTTGCTGAACTGGAAGTTGGCGGATGCGGGTGAAGGGTCGCGCGTGCCGGCGTTGTCGATCGCCCGCACCTCGAAGACCGGCGCGCTGTAGCCGTCCGGGGTGAACACGCTGAACAGCGAGTCGGTGCGGGTGGTGAACACCCAGTCGGTGTCGGCGGGGAGCGCCGGGTTGTGGAAGCGCAGCTCGAACCCGGACACGTCGCCGTCCGGATCGCTGCCGAACCAGTAGATCTGCACCACGGTGGTTCACGACGTCGAGGCTGCCGGAGACGAACAGCGTGGTCTCCGGGGGCAGGTTTTCGACCGCCATGATCTTCTTCTGGCGCAGCCGCTGAGCAGGAACGCCACCGCGACGACGGCCAACATCACCAGGCACAGCAGGCGGCGGATCATCACAAACCCTCGCGGTCGGATTTGACGATCAGGAACTTGCCGATCGTCGTCGCGCCGCCGTTCAGGTTCTCGACCGAGAACATGTAGAGCCCGGTCGCGGCCGCCTGACCCTCGCGGGTGATCAGGTTCCAGGCCGAACGATGGCGCCCGACAGCGTCGGCGGGGCCACGTCCAGCTCGCGCGCCGGGTCGTAGACGCCGCGCGCCCTCGCCCTGGTAGCTGCGTGCCCGTCGAACTCGGTCTCGTAGATCAGGTCGCCCGGACAGCGTGTAGATGCTGCAGCATGCAGTGCGGCGGCAGGTTCGTGAACCACAGGTAGTGGTCGCGTACCTGCTGCCCGCGGTCCCACGCGCGCCTCGACCCGGTAGGGATTCGGGATACACGGTAGACCTTGTCGGCCGACTTCTCGCCCGGCGCCGGGTCGCGGGATCGCCAGCGTCTTGTTCTGCGTCGGTCCCGCTCTCCAGCGATTCGATCTCGGTGTTGCCGAGGTCGTACGCGGTGACCGCCGCGAAGTACTTGAAGCCGTTGCGCAGCGCCGGGATCGTGTAGCTTGTAGTGGTACGCGACGCCGTCGATGCGTACGGTGTCCCAGCCGCACCGCGTTGAGTCCGGTGTTGAAGCCGGTGGTGTCGTTCGGCGGTGTGGCGAGGTCGTAACTGCGCGATCCGGTTCAGCTGGTTGCGATCCTCGCCGATGTAGACGCGGTAGCCCTCGAAGTCGTGCGGGATGGGGCCCGGTCGGAATCGGCGAACGCCTCGGGGCTGTTCGTCCCAGTAGAGATCGAGCGCGCTGGTCGCGCGCCACCACCTTGAGCAGCGGCGAGGGCGGCGGCACCGGCACGACGTAGTCGCGATCGAACGCGCGCTGGCCGAACGCCGCGTGCCGCTGGATCAGGACGGGTCCGTCGAGCTCGTCGCCGCCGACGCAGCGCGAAGTCGACCGACGATGCTGTCACCGTTGGTTGATCTGGGTGAACGGCCCGGACGTCGAGATCAGCGTCACCGGATCGCCGGTCTGCGGCTGCAGCTCGGGCAGCGAGGGATCCTGGATGCTGTCCGCGCTCATGATCGCGTAGCGCTCGACGTCCTCGTCGTCGCGCCGCGTTGCCGGGCGACGTAGGTCCACGCCGCGAGCGTCATCGTCCCTTCGGTCGCTCAGCGGCTCGGGCGTGGCGCCGAGCAGCTTGATGCCCACCCAGTACGGCGCACCGCTCGAGGATGCATCCGCTCCGGGATCGGCTGCGCCGGAGCAGTAGTGCTCGCGGAACAGCGCGCAGCGAGTCGTCGTACGCGATCCACTTCTTGCTGAACCAGCCGCCGAGCGTGACTGCCGCTGCCGGTCGGCGGCCACGTCGTGTAGGAGTTCTTCGAGCCGCTCGCCATCTCGCTGTAGAGCCCGACCCACGCGTCGGCCAGCGGCGGTCCGAGGTTCTTGATCACGAAGTGGTAGATGATGACGTGCTGGTAGTCCGAGAACGACCAGGCGTAGTTCTCCTGGCGCACCAGGATGTTCATCGGACGGTGGTCCTCCTGGTTGCTGTCGGCCGCGCGGCGCCGGCCGGTCGCTGATACTCGGCAGATGAAGTCCTTGCTCGCTCACCGCGCTCCGGCTGAAGAAGCGGTCGTTCGGCAGCGCCGAGCGCACCTTGATCTCGAGCCCGGCCGGCGTGAACTCGGTGGCCTGCTGCGAGCTGCTGCCCTGCTGGCCGTCGACGGTGCCGGTCACGACGCCCGATGAAGGCGCCCGAGTCGTCGATGGCGCGCGCACCGATCCACAGGCCGCCGCGCACGATGTGCTCGTAGCCGGTGCCGAGCGGATACTCCATCGACGGCGAGCGCGACACGAAGTTGTTGCCGATGAAGCCGTAGTTCGTGACCGTCATGCCCATCAGGTTGTTGTCGGTGACCCGCACGCGGTAGCGGATCGAGTCGGCCAGCGCGCCGGTGATGCGCGGTGGGCGTGGCGCTCGAGACGCCGCGTGCCGCGATGGTCGGCATCGCCAGCGCGCCCGGACGCGGGCCGGCGAGCGCGCAGACCCAGCGCCAGGAGGCCGAGCACGACGCGCGCGGCTCACTTGGCGCCTCTTGTAGCGGATCACCTTGCCGGTCGCCGGTCGCCGACGTAGACCAGCGAGTCGTCCGCGGCGACCGCGATCGGGTTACGACCAGCGGCCGCCTGTCGGAGTCCTTCTCCACGTCGACCCGCTGCACGAACTGCCCGTACGGGTCGTAGCGCAGCACGCGGCGCGTTGCCGGTGTCGGTCGAGGTAGATGAAGCTCGCGAGGTCGTCGGCCGCGACGTCCACCGGCCCGCTGAACGTGGTGCCCGACGAATCCGCGTCGATCAGGAAGTAGCCCGGTGCTCGACAGCGTCGTCGGAGAGCTTCTGCACCCAGTTCTTGCCGAAATCGGCGGCGTAGCAGCCCTGGCGTGCCCCCGCGCCGGCCCGGCTCCAGAATAGAGCCCGCGCGGATCGGCGAGCGTGCCGATGCCCGAGCCCTCTTCGACGATGCCAGGTCTGATCGCGGATGCCAGCTGGCGCGCCCGGCATGTGTAGCGGATCGCTGCCGGTCCCCGGGGTGACCGTGACGTAGCGATATGACGCGCGAACTGGAACACGCGCGTCTGGATGCGCGGATCCTGCGGATCGGAGATCAGCACGATCGCCGAGCCCGACGACGTAGACACGGCTCCAGCGCGTCCGCGGCGACGCCGCGCACGTACGCGATGGCTCGTGTCGGTGAATGTGCTGAGCGTGTCGCCCGCCGAGCAGGCCCGAACTGCGCGCACGCGCCAGTAGACTCGCGAGGTCGATGATCTTGCCGTCGCCGGATCGCGCGCCAGCGCCGGTGTCGCCCTGGTCGAGCACGAACACGTGGCTCGCGGCTCGCGGCCAGCGCGCGCCGGCTCGAACAGGGTCGGGGAAGTTGATCCCGGCGAGCGGCGGGAGGCGTGGGCGGCTGGCTTGAGCGCGTAGCCGTGACCGCGCCGCGCGGGTCGGTGGCCGGTGCCGGCGTGGTTGAACAGCAGGAAGAGCTGGCTGCCCGGTGCCCTGGGTGAGCAGGATGTCGGCTGATCGAGTCGCATGCCCGAACTCCAGGTCGCGACCATCTGGTAGCTGTTGTCGGTCGAGTACCGCGCGGCCGGCGCGATTCTCGGTGGGCAGCGGGAAATCGACCCGCAGCCGGCATCCCGAGCGTCCCGAGCGCGGCGAGTCGGCCACGCGCGCAGGACGCGAGTCGCATCGGGACCGGCATCAGAACCGCACCCCGAGCGTCAGGCGGTTGACCGCGGCCCAGCGAACCCGCCGTCGGTGAACGCGTAGTCGAGCTGGCCTGCGCACGCCGCCGACCTCGCGCGGTCGACGCCGGCGCCGCGCCGAGAACTTGAGGTCGTCGGCGTTGAAGTTGTACCCGCTGCGCAGCGCCAGCCGCCCCAGCCACGTCCACTCGAGCGCCGGCCTTGATCGACCTGCGCGTTGTCGGCCGGCTGGTTGGCCTCGAGCGAGGTCGTGAGCTCGCTGCGTGGCGCTCTCGACCGGCTCGAACGCGACGCCGTAGCGGAACATGGTCGGCGGCATCGAAGCCGTCGTAGGAGCGCACCGTCGCGCGGTCGATCCGTCGGCGACGACGAGGTAGCTCGCCGCTCGGCTTGAGCTCGGAGCCGAAGTTCGAGAGCGACGTCGCGATGCGCACGCTGCCGTAGCCCGAGGTAGTAGATCGAGCCGATGTCGAACGAGGAACGCGCTCGTTGGTCGGGCCGCCGACGTCGGTGCCGAGGTCCTCGCGCACGTACTTCGCGCCGACGCCGACCAGCAGCTTGTCGGTCCAGCGCCGCGCGTACGCGACGCCGGCGATCAGGTCGGAATAGACGAACGTGCGCGCCGGTGCCGAACGGCTGCAGCTCGCTGGTCTCGTCGATCGCGGTCGAGAGCACGCCGAGCTGGAACGCCGAGCGAGCCGCCGAGCTTGCTGCACCGGCACCACGTAGGGCCAGGTGCTCGTAGCGGATGTCCGGCCGGCCAGTCGACGTGCGAGACCGCGATCTCCTGGCGCTGGATCGAGGCGAGCCCGGCGGGATTCCAGTAGATCGCGGTCGGATCGTTGGCGACCGCGACGAACGCCTCACCGAGCCCGGTCGCGCGCGCCGAGGCCGATCTTGAGGAACGTGCCCGGAGGCGGTGCCGGCGCGCTGGCTCGCCGAGCGTGAACTGGGCGCGCGCGGGCGCGCGGCGAGCGCCAGCAGCAGGCCAGCGGCGCGAGTCCGCGATCGCGCCGAGACGAGCGTCTAGAAGTCGATAGTCGAGCGGTCGAGCCTCCACTGGCGCCGGCGGCCCGTAGTTCGACGGATCGTCCACCTCGGAGACCTTCGGTGTACGTCGTTCGACGTCGGGGAAGTCGTTCGGGTCGTACTCGCCCCACGCCCCACACGCGGCCCTCGCCCGGTCACGCGAGTCGACGCGGTTGATGATGCGGTTGCCGAACATGTTGAGCCCGCGCGAGGCTCGACGTCGAGCTGCTGGCCGCCGAGCCGGAAGGTAGCGGTCGACGCTTGATGTCGAGCGGTCGTCTGGAACGAGCGCGTTCTGCGAGAACGGCTCGGCGCGCCTGCGTCGAGGTCGAGGCCGAGTCGGCGTGTAGGCGCGCCCCGACTCGCCCTGCACGTAGACGTTGATGCCGGTCTGCTTGAGCCACCATGCGCGCACGGGCGCCTTGTCGTCGAAGCGCAGGTCGAAGTTCGCGGTCAGCTTTGTGCGGGCGGTTCCAGCGCACGAACGTCTCGGACAGCCGCGTCTCGGCGGCGTCGACCGCCGTTGTGCTGCAGCGACCTTCTGCCTCGTTCGGGTCGCTGCTCTTGCCCGCTGCGTCTGCTGGAACGTGTAGGAGAGCTTGCCGGACCAGTAGCCGGCTGCCGCGCGCTTCTCGAGCTCGACCTCGAAGCCCTTCGAGCGCGCGAAGTGACCGTTCAGGTAGACGAAGATGTCGGCACCAGGTTCGTGCCCTGCGAGCGCTTGAACGTGCGTCGCGACCGGATAGTCGTAGATGTCCTTCACGAAGAACGTCGCGTTGACCGCGGCCGTCGGCAGGAACTGGTGCTTGGCGCCCACCTCGTAGTTGACCGAGACCTGCGGGTTCAGGTTCGGGTTGCCGAGCAGCGGGAACGACTCGCTCGAGATCGACGTGAGCTTCGAGTACACGTAGCGGATACGACGGGTATCTGCGTGAACTGTCCGTAGTTGAAGAAGAAGCTGCTGTTCTCGGTGATCGGGTGCGCGACGATGATGCGCGGCGAGATCTTGCATCTTGTAGCGCCGGCCGAAGAACGAGTGCGTGTTCGTCGAAGAACTGCTCGCGCGTCGTCGGGCGTGATGTTGATGGTGTCGCGCGATGTCGGCGAGCGCCTGCTCGGCCTCGCGGCCCGATGAACCAGTAGTCCGCGCGCAGGCCGATGTTGGCGGTGAAGCCCTCGTACTCGAGCCGGTCGCGCACGTAGACGATTGCCCACCCACGGGTGCACGCTGCCACAGGTCGTGCGCGCCGCCGAGGCCGTCGGGATCGAACACCCACGGATCCTCGATCGTCAGGTACTGCACGGTCTGGAACTGGTGCTCGAAGCCGAGCTCGATCTCGTTGCGGTGGATGCGCTGCGTCAGGCTCCAGCTGAGCGCCGTAGGTGAGCGTGCGCCGGTCCTGCCAGATGTTGTCGTCGCCGGAGTCGATGAAGAAGTAGTCGGCGCGCCGCGGGTCGCCGGGCAGCGAGCAGCAGGTCGTCGGGCGGCTCGCGTAGTCGCGTCCAGTGCTTGCCCTGCACGTCGCTGGCGCTGCGCGAAGAAGTAGCGCGAGAGCTGGACCTCGGTGTAGCCGGTGGTCGAGAGCGTGCGCCGCCACTCGAGCGAGGTCTGCGACGTTGTCCTCGAAGATCGTCGGCGCGTGCTCGATGCGGTGCGCCCAGCTGCCACGGGATAGGCCGGGTCGCCGGCGTCGCCCGCGGCGTTGATGAACATGCGGCTGAAGCCCTGGTCGATCGCGATGCGCTTCGAGAAGTTGAAGCGTCCAGCTGTCGCGGCTGTTGGGCTTCCAGCTCAGCGCCGTAGCGCGCCGCCCAGTCGGTTGTCCTCGGACGGCGCGAAGAAGTCGCCGTAGGTGAAGTGTCGTGGCCGAGGAAGCCGTCCTCGTAGCTCGAGTGCAGCTGCGCGGCTGCCGGGCAGATCGTTGATGTTGCGGGAAGCGCGTCCGAGCAGCGGTGACGCGAGGACACGTCCATCGAACCAGGTGAGCGTGCCCGGCGCCCGGCCTTGCTCAGACACGAGAGCGGGCCCGCCATCGTCGAGCCTGCAGCGCGCGGCCCGCCGTAGCTGCCGCGCTGCGGTGGTGAGGCCGCCCTGGAAGCGTGTCGCCGCCCTCCTTGAGCCGTGACCTCGACGACGCCCGAGAGCGCGTTGCCGTAGCGCACGTCGAAGGCGCCGGTGGCGACGTTCACCTCGGCGACCGAGCGCGCGTTGAGCTGGCCGGCGGTCGACTGGCCCGGTGACGAGGTCGCGGTTCGCGACGCCGTTCACGACGAACACCGTCTCGTCCGCGCGGCCGCCGCGCACGTGGATCTGGTCGGCGTCGGTGCTGATGCCCGCCTGCTGCTGGAGCACGTCGGTGATCGTCGTGCACCGGCAGGTTGCGGATCTCGGCCGCGTGTGACGCTGCGGATCGTGGCGCCCTGGCTGCACCTCGACCAGCCGCCGCTCGGCGCACGACCTCGATCGTCTTCTCCTGGTGCACCACGATCTCTTCGAGCGCGAAGTCGATGACCTGGGAGTGGCCTGCCCGGCCAGCGACCACGCCCGGGCTGGCTCGAGGCGCGTAGCCGAGGAACTGGACCCGGACCTCGTAGGTGCCGCGCGGGATGCCCGGTGATCAGGAACTTGCCTTCGGCGTCGGTCAGGCCGCCCTTCTGGGCGCCGACCACGGTGACGGTGGCGAAAGGGATCGCGTGGGGTCTTCTTGTCTGAACGACTTTGCCGGCAATGCCGCCGCGCTCCTGCGCCGACCGCGGGGCAGCGCGATCAGGGCAGCGATCAGGATCAGGAGCGCGGCGGTGGCGTGCGGGTCGGAGCATCGCACCAAGCGGAGAGCGGGCCAGAGACGAGGATAGACGGAGGACCGTACGCACTGGGGCCGGGCGGTCAAGTCCGGAGCTCGCGTCAGTGGGAGCCGCTCACTGCCCCTCCGGTCGGATTTGACGACTCAGGAACTTGCCGCGGCTGACATGTCCGTTCTCGGCGTTCTCGACCGAGAAGATGTAGAGCCCGGTCGCCAGCGCCTGGCCCTGGCTGGTGATCAGGTTCCAGGCGAAGCTGGCCCCGAGAGCGCCGGCGGCGCCGGTATCGAGGTCCTGGCGCGGATCGTAGAGCCCGCGCGTGCCCTCGCCGTGATAGCTGTCGCCGTCGAAGTGGGTCTCGAACACCTGGTCGCCGGAGAGCGTGTAGATCCGGAGCGTGCAGCGGCGCGGCAGGCTGGCGAACCACAGGTAGTGGTCGCGCACCTGGGCGCCCGCGGTCCCACGCCGCCTCGACCCGGTAGGGATTGGGGAACACGATCGGTCCGCCGTGCGCCTCGCCGGCGGCCGGCGAGCGGCACCGCCTGGAACTTGTTCTGGCCGAGCCCGCTCTCCAGGCTCTCGACCCGGTCGTCGCCGATGTCGTAGCTGGTCACCGCGCCGAAGTAGCTGAAGCCGTCCTTGCAGGCCGGTGACCGAGTAGCGGTAGCGGTACGGCGACGCCCGTCGATCACCGTGTCGCGCGGCGCACGCGCGCCAGAAGCCGGTGTTGAAGCCGGTCGTGTCGTGCGGCGGCGCACGGCATCGAACTGGGCGACCCGGCGTGGGCTGCTGGCGGTCGCGGCCCGAGGTAGACGCGGTAGCCCTCGAAGTCGAGGTGCCGCCGGGCGCTGGTGCTCGGTCTCATCCACGCACCGACTCGGGCGAGTCGTCCCAGTAGATGTCGACGCGCTGCTCGGCCGGTCGCGACGTGCAGCCGCGGCGAGGGCGGCGGCGCCGGCAGCCGGTAGTCGATGTCGGCGGCGAACTGCGCGAAGTCGGCGTTCTTGAGCAGGTCCTCTCGTCGTCGCCGCCGACCAGGGCGAAGTCGACGGTCACCGTGTCGCCGGGATTCACCTGCGCGAACGGGCCCGACCGAGAGCAGCGATGATCGGCGAGCAGCTGCCGCCCGGGATGCAGGCGCTGCGGATCCATGAGCTGACCCGTTGCTCATGATCGCGTAGCTGCTGCAGGTCGGTGACGCGCGTCGTGTCGCCGGGGTCGTAGGACCACCAGTTGAGGCTCACGGTGCTTGCTCGGCGATCGCGCCCGGGTGGCGCCGCGAGCAGCTTGACCCCGCCCACGGGCGGGCACCGTCGCGAAGTTGCAGCCGGCCGGGATAGGGCGCCGCCGGGCAGTAGCGCTCCTTGTAGAGCCGGCGCGGTCGTGTCGTAGTCGGCGTAGCACCTTGTAGTACCAGGAGCCGGGCCGCCGCGCGGACGACGGCGGCCAGGCCGAGTAGGCGTTCTTGTTGCCGCTCACGAGCTGCGCGTAGAGCCCGAGCGTAGAGCGTCGCTGCAGCGGCGGCCCGTGGTTGATGATCTGTGAAGCGCAGCGACCACGAAGTCCTCGGCCGGCCGGGAGCGAGAAGCCGAGCGTGCGCTGCGCGACCAGGATGTCGAGCGGCGTGTGACGCGCTCGGTCTGGCGTCCCGACGGACCGTGCGCCGGCTGGTCCGAGTACGAGCAGATCGAGGTCCTGGTCGGAGATCGCGTCGCGGCGAGTAGACGCGTTGCTGTTGGCGATGCGCGAGCGCTCGACGATCGCGTTGCCGGCGGGCGTGAACTCGGTCTCGGTGACCGCGCTGGTGCCCTGCGCGTTGTCGACGATCGCCGGTCGAGACGCCGGTGAAGAGACCGGTGTCCGGAGAGCGCCAGCGCGCCCACCCACAGCCCGGCGCGCGACATGTGCTCGTAGCCCGAGCCGAGCGGGAACTCGAACGACGCGCGTGCGCGAGACGAAGTTGTTGCCGAAGAAGCCGTAGTTGGTCTCGGTGAGCCCGACCCGGTTGACGTCGGCGATCGTGACCGCGTAGCGGATCGAGTCGGCGGACCGCCGGGCAGGCCGCAGCTGCCGTGGCCCGCGGCGCGCGGCACGCGGAGCGCGGCGAGCGCGCCGCGCTGGAGACCGCCGCATGCTCAGTAGCTCGTCAGGCGGCGGTCGTAGTCCTCCGGGAACTCGTCCATGAAGATCCGGTCGATCTCGAGATTGACCTCGCGCAGCAACGCGCGCCTTGTCGGCGTAGGGCAGGAACGCGCTCTTGAAGCCCATGATGACGATGCGCTTGACCTCGTAGGGGCTCAGGCGGAACGCGCGCGCCGCGAGCAGGATCTCGCTTCGAGACCGTGGTGTCGGAGATCAGGCGGCTGTCGGTGTTGAGCGTCACCCGCACGCCCTGGCTGAAGTAGAAGCCGAACGGGTGCTCCTTGATGCTCGGCACGGTCGCGGGTCTGGACGTTGGACGACAGGCACACCTCGAGCGGGATGCGGTGGTCGTTCACGTAGCGCATCAGGTCCGTTGTCCTCGCGCAGCCGCGTGCCGTGCCCGATCCGGTGGGCGCCCGCAGTAGTGGAGCGCCTGGCCGATGCTGGCGGGCCCGAACGCCTCGCCCGCGTGCACCGTGGAGTTGATGTTGTTCTTGAGGATCAGCTGGAACGCCGCGCGGTGCGCCTTGGCCGGGTAGTCCTTCTCCTGCCCGGCGAGGTCGAACGCCAGCACGCCCGCGCCCCTTGTACGCCACCGCCAGCTCGGCGAGCGCGCAGCGAGGTCTTGGGCTCCATCGAGCGGATGCCGCAGATGATGACGCCGGTCGATCATGCCGTGCTGCGCGCCCGGCGTCCGCGCAGGCCCGCGATCACCGGCTCGACGATGCTCGTCGCACGAGAGCCGCTGCTTGCGGTGGAGGATCGGCGAGTAGCGCACCTCGAGGTGCCGCACGTTCTCCGGCCGCCGCGTCCTCGGCCAGCTCGTAGGCGACGCGGTAGAGCGCGTCGCGCTCCTGCATCACGCTGAGCGTGAGGTCGAAGATCTGCAGGTAGTCGCCGAGGCTGCGCGTGCGCTTGCCGGCCTGCGAGCAGCCGCGTCAGCTCGGCGAGCTGTGCGGTCGGCAGCTTGACGCCCTGCGCCTCGGCCAGCTCGAGCATGGTGCGCGGGCGCAGGCAGCCGTCGAGGTGGCAGTGGATGTCGGTCTTCGGCAGGCGCTTGACGATCGCGCGAGGCGTCAGCCTGCATCGATCGCGCGCGCGCCCGGTCAGCGCCGCGCTGCTCGAGCGCCATGATCTTCTGCACGCGGCGCTCGTGCCGCCCGCCGGCGAACGGCGTGGCTGAGGAACAGCTTCACCATGCGGGTCGCCGCGCCCGCGGTGCACCGACCTGCGCGCCGAGCGAGAGCACGTTCGGCGTCGTTGTGCTCGCGGCTGTTGAGCACGGTGGCGTCGTCGTGGCACACCGCGCAGCGCACGCCCGGCACCTTGTTGGCCGCCATCGTCGGAGCCGATGCCGGCCGCGTCCACGACGATCCCGCAGCGCGCAGCGGCCCGCTCGCCACCTCGCGCGCCGACCGCGGCGGCGAAGTCGGGATAGTCGACCGCCTCGGCCGAGTGCGGTGCCGCAGTCGTGCACCTGCCCAGCCGAGTCTCCTCGGCGATCGCGCGCGCAGGATCTCCTTGAGCGCGAAGCCGCCGTGATCGGAGCCGATCGCCACCCGGCGCGGTCCGGCTGGGTAGCCGTGGGCGCCGCGGGGCCGGGACGCGGGGCTGTGAAGACGCGGCGGGCGGCGGGCCCGAGGGCGCGGTCGACCGCTTCGCGCACCAGACGTCGGACCTCAGCCTCGCTCGCGTCGGCGCATGGTCGACGAAGTTCAGGAACAGGTCGCGGTGCGCGTCACGCGCGCCGGACCGCGCGCCGGATGTCGGGCCCGCCGATGGGGCGGCGCGGGCGGGATATGCGCCGTGCGTCGCGGCGACGAAAGACCTAGAATCGGCGCTCCCTTCTGCGCCGCAGGCCTTCGCCGGCGCCCGACCCATGAGGTCATGGATCGTTGAAGCGTGTCGCTCGTGGCTGGTCGCGGCTCGCCGCACCTGGTGGCACTCGGCGCGCTGCGGCCTGCCCGGCTCCCGGCCTGCGACTGGCCGGCGCCATGCCCGACACGCTGGCCGACAGCACCTGGGTCCGAGCGCTGGACGCTGCGCAACGGCCCGAGGTCACGGTGCGGCACGTCCCTGAACGACCCGTCGGCGGCGGTGGTCACTAGCCGCGTCGGCCGCGACCGGGACCCGGCCCGGGCGCGACAGGCATGGCGGACCTGCTCGGCCGAGCTGGCCGCTCACCGCACCGCGCCGGCGGACATCCCCGAGCGCACGCGCGCGAGGAGATGAGCGACTGGGCCGCGCGGCTGGAACCCTCCAGGTGACGCCCCGCTTCTCGCTGATCTCCGAGCTGGCTCTCGCCGGAGCGGTTCCCGGGGCTGCTGCGCCAGGCCGCGACCCGCGTGCGCGGCGTCACGGTCACCGATTCTGGTGCTGGCGCGCGCGACGGCGGGTGGCGACGGTCCGCGACCTGGGCGAACGCTTCGCTTCAGATCGCCCGAGGTGGTGCTGTTCAACCGGCTCCGCGACGTCGGGCGCCGGTGCTGGACGACGAGACCATCCTGCGCCGCGCCTCGGTCGCGCGCTCAAGGTGGAGCGCTAATATTTATGCAATCGTTCCGGATATGTTTCCAAAAAGCAATTAGCTTCAGTTGTTGGCCTGGGCGGTATGGCTGGTGCAATCGGAGCATTTTATTCCCCGTTTTTATTGGCACCATTCTCCAGTTTTTATAAGAATGCCGGTAACATCGTTGCAGGGTACAAATATTATTTTCCTTGTTTGCAGTTCTTTTGATAGCATGGGCAATCTATACATTTTATCATTCCTAAAATGGAGAAGGCAAAATTTTAAGACTGGTTGATTAGCGATTTTCTTTATCAATGGTGAATGGTAAGTAGTGAATGGGCAATGGTGAATGGGCAAAATACGAACAGTCTGCATTCGTTGGGCACTATTCACCATTCACCATTGACCATTCACGGGAAAATACGTCATATCAAACTTAACATATCCTGGTACAAATTATTTATGAAAAATTTATTGCTGGCGGATTGGTCCATTTCTCTTATTGTTGCTCAGCACCTGTTTATCAGCTCAAAACACCTCGCAAACGGGGAAGCGGTGATAAGAGGGAACCGGCTTATTTCTGTAAAATCTACGGTTGGTAAACAATTATATCATCCGGAAAGAAATTTTATAAAAGAGGAAATAAGCATAGATGCAGATCTCACTGAGACTGACTGGAACCAGTCGCAGGTTGTTTCACTCGTTTTTAAGTGTTGCCGGTAAGCCCGACAAAACCTCTGTACGAGTGCTTTACGACCAGGCTAATATTTATCTTTCTGGACGGTTGATCAGCCGGATGGCATTACCAGCAGGGATGAAAGACAATGAGCAGTATTATTACAACAGACGACTATATTCAAATCGATTTAAAACCCTAGCTTCCAGATAGCATCGTGCATGGAAGAGATTATTCCTATTCAATAGCGATTAATCCGGCAGGAATAATCTGGGATGCTTACCTCGATCCATACCTTGGTGGCTTTTATTTTTCATCATGGAATTCTGAAGCGAAGGTGGTGACTAAAAAACAGGCAGTTGGCTGGCAGGTGGAAATGAAAATTCCATACGCAGGACTTGACATCGTTTCAGAGCCGGGGTGGAAATGGAACCTGGACTTTCATCATGGCAGTTTTAATGAAGGTGTAACTGATATTAGCAGTGCGCGCTACCGGTGTTACGGTACAGCAGGATATTATCGTAAGACAACCAGGCTTTGTTACTTATTACTGGTCCCGTCCCAATTCATGCCGCAATTGAAACAACCTTATGACAATCTAAATAAAAACAAATCAATGCGGTTCAATTGAAAGCTGTTCCCAAATTAGATAAGCAGGAAGATAGCCGGATATGGAAAACCGCAGCAACGATGGCTATTGATTGCAGTGATAAAACAGGCACGCCCGCTCACTGGCAACAGCGCTGCTGCAAAGGTTGGAGTTTTGAAAATACCCTTTGTTTTAATTTACAGGCTGATGGAGCCAAAATTCGTAACGCAGTTGATAAGTCGCAGTATTATTGGCACAGGCATGGCAGCCCAGATGGCCGGAGTCAACGGCGTTTTTTGTTGACCAGGCATTGTTTAAAAATGAGTGTTTCTGGATCATGCTTCAACCACGAGATCTTTATGCTGATAACCTTCACCAGGATTATTATTTAATGATAATAAATAATAGTGGGGAGATAACCGGAACCCATTATGATCAATTTGGAACGCCAATGAAAACTGGCATCCAAAGGCAGGCATAGATATTTACAATACCGCTTCCGGCTGGGGTGCGGAGAGTAAACCTGGACCTCGGATCTCTCGATATTTCTGTAGATAACAAACAGGCCTGGGGTATAAATATTTTCCAGAAACAGGTTATTAAATGAAAATGAATATGGAATTGCAGGCATGGAAAACTACGATCAATGATTTTTTGAACCCGGCCAGGTTGGGGAGAAATTGCAGGCTTGAATTTTACCAATCCCGCAGTATTTCGTTCCGCCATTCAACGAAAAATAACACAAACTGATTCTATACCTAAACCATCACAAAGGCGATCAGCAATTGGTACAAAATCTCGGGATAAATTAAGATCTTGCGGGGTAGGGATCAACCGATCAGTTACGTGATGCAGAAACAAAGTTGCAGCAAATAGAGCAGGTGATCGGAACCATGGATGCTGTAATTCGTTACCAGTCTGCACCGCACCCGGCCGCAAGTGGTTACCCGTTGATGGACGTGCAATTTATTGGGAAATATGGCTGGGCAGTGGGCGCAATGGGCACCATCCTTCGTACGGAAGATGGTGGGCAACACTGGGTGCATATCCCGTTGAGCGCAGATGCGGATTTGTACAGGGTGAAGTTTGTTAATGAAAACGAAGGCTGGGCAGCCGGGGAAGAATCAGGATGGGGGAAACGAAATGAATTGATGCGGCACGACCAACGTGGAGGCTATGGATACATTTATCATACTAAAAGACGGTGGAAAAACATGCGGATTGCCAGTTCTGCCGAAAATGGGCGGCTTCTTTTTGCGCTCGACTTTGTGAATGAAAAAATTGGTTATGCCAGTGGAGAGCGTGGTTTTCTGTTGAAGACGATCGACGGAGGAAAAATTGGAAAACACTTTCCACGACCGGAACACTGAATTGGCTATACGGAATGGCTTTCAAAGATAAGGACAATGGTTTTGCGGTAGGACTAAATGAGGCCGCTTATTAAAACTACAGATGAGTGGCAAATCCTGGGCTGGAAATAAATGCGCCTGCCGATAAAAAAATTTTACGGGTTCAGAAGCATTTACAGGGATATTAGTTTTAACGGAAATACAGGATGCATTGTGGGACAAAATGGTTCCGTGCTGATGTCGCATGATGGTGGAGAAAGCTGGGAACCTTCCAGCAACCTATTTTCAGAATGATGTTCGGGAGTTGATGGATTTAAGAAGTGTTCAATCTTATTACACCTCAACGAGGGTACGCAGTAGGCGAATTAGGTACCAGGATCATGATGACCGAAGATGGCGGCAGAAACTGGACATACAGGTCTACCAATAATGCTGAATGGTTTCGTGCAATATGGGCAGCGCCATCCGGTAAATTGATTGTTGTTGGCGAAAGAGAAAAAAATTGTTGCGTCTGCGGATGATGGATTTTCCTGGGAGCAATTGAATGGAACCGATACGAGAAAATTGATGTACTGGTATTGATGGCTCACGGCGATGATGCCGCCATCAATTTGAATTCTTTCTCGCACATTATGCAATTAACAAAGGAAAAAAATAGTCAATGTAGGGGTTGTTAGCAACCTGCATAGCAGTGAATACGAAGAGACCTACGATCTTGAAATGGATCGCAATGCATGGATGATGGGCGTTGGCACATCAACCAATTTTAGTCAGTTTGAAGCGGGTAACAATGGTGCAAACTATTACCATTACAATCAACGTCTTTGGGAAGGGGAAGAAAATATTGACCGGCATATGGTCGCAGCAATCCGTGCTACAAACCAGATATTGTGATTACACATGATGGCGTGTTTGGAGATTATATGATAAATCTGAACATAAGATATCGGGACGTGCGGGCCTTCGGGCCTTGAGACCGCGGGTGGCGAAACAGATCTCTGGCCGGAGCTGACAAGGCTTGGTTTAAAACCATGGCAGCCAAAAAAGTTGTATGCACTGGCCGGTGACAAACATCCTCCACAATCATATCCTGCAACAATCGATTTAAAATGGATCGCCAATGAGCCATTAAAAGGCACTCAAATGACCTGCAAAAGGATATATGGTAATTATGTGGATCAGAATTTTCAAGCCAGGGCGTATACCAGCACACAGGCGAAACCAAATTGGCGCTAATCAAATCAACTGTGATAGCCAGCGAAAAAGAAAATTCTGTGATTGATGGATTGGAAAAGTAGATAGAAAACCCACTATATTAAATTAGAACCAGCATATAGGATATTAAATAATTTCCAGTGAATTTCCATCTTTTTAAAAATCCCGTTACGCACAACTCAGCCTAGAGATGCCATGGGATTACAATGGTCAGTGATAGGGGATTAAGTATAGCCGAGACAGAGAATTTATTATCGGTTGCTTCGCCTTATATAGATATTGTAAAGACTTGCATTTGGAACTGCTATGGTAACGCCTTTATTAGATGAAAAAATCAGGCTTTATAAATCATGCAATATTCCGGTATATTTTGGCGGTCTTTTGCTGGAGGCCTTTATCATCCGAACCAGTTGGACGACTATTTGCGAATGCTCAATAAATACGAGATTTCTTTTGTAGAAGTTTCGGATGGGAGTTTAAATATTTCTCGCAAAAAAAAATGCAGATCTTATTCAAATGTTTTCCAGGATGGGAACAGTGCTCAGTGAAATAGGTTCAAAAGAAAAGGATCACGTACAACGTTTTGCCACCCTACAGATGGATTGGCCACTAATGGAAGCCGAGTTGGATGCCGGGGCAAAATATTTAATTGCAAGAAGGAAGAGGAGGTTGGGGAACGAAGGTTTATGCCGTAACTCTCGGGAGAAGTAAGGGGAGGGGCTGGTGCAGGAACTTCTTACCAAGAATACCAGCTGAAAAATCATATGGGAGGCTCCTGAAAAAAATCAACAATTATATTTTATAAAAACTCCCCTCGGTTGTAATGCAAACCTGGGAAATATTCTCCCAACAGAAATAATTCCGCTTGAAGCAATGCGCATCGGGTTAAGAGGGGATAGTTTTTGATTTTTTCCTAAATGGGCATTGAACAAAAAAATAATTAATATTCACTCCTGGAGCTATTGAATATTTACCTTTTTGACACATCTTCGTGGATCAACCAGGGACGCAGATCTTTTACTGCTGCGCTGATCCTGCAATTAATAAAGGATACCTCATCAGCATGCCTTACAAGAAGCCATAAGCATTGGTTTCGCCGAATTTATTTCCTTCGGGTAGCCGCCATCATATTCTATCACTTTTTGATTGGTAACATTGATTCCTCCTTTCAATTCAAGCTCGACGTTTTCAAAACTTATATTTTGAATATGATGACCGATATACCGGTAATAATGGATGGGAACTGCTGGGTAAAATTTCGCCCCTTATATTTTTAAAACGGACATTTGAAATGCTGCCAATACGCGGGCTTCGTTTGGGAACCGTTCTTTTTCTATCAGCAAGCAGTATAAAATTGCCTGTCCACAGTTTTCAATATCACAATCACTGATATTGATATTGTCTATCACCGCCCCGTCCATCGATTCAATGACGATTGCGGTTTGAGCGTATGCATTGATTAATTTTAGATCGGAGAATTCGAAATTCTTAAAACTTCCCAATCCATCTGTACCCAGCTTTATACAGTTCCCTGGGAATCACATTTAATTTATCCATCGTGCAGCGCCTCGCTATCACATCTTCGCAGCCATACTCGCTACCGCTTTTAAAGCAGATGCCGTCGTCTTCCAGATTGAATGAAGCAGTCTTCGATCAACACACCATGACAATCAACAATATCGATCCATCACGATTGGGCGTTAGTTTACTGGTATTGACCTTAATATTTTTTATGCTGATATTGTCGGTTTCTAAGTATACACCTGCGTCCAACAGGCAGGGTACAATAAAGTGATGTTGGAGACTGAAATATTTTTGATCCGACAAACGCAAAAATGGAGGGCCGGTCCTTTCCGTACCCCAGGTTCTTAACATTCATCCACTGTTCATGATCTCCTGCCCATTGATCGTACCTCCACCGGTGATGGACACGTTCTCTACGTGATTGCCGTAGATCAGTCTTCTCTGACAATCTTCCAACATCCTGTTTGGATATTTTGTCTCGATGAGTTGGTGCGGATAATCTGTTTCCTTATCTGATTTGATTCCCAACAGGATGGCTGTAGAATCTATTTGCAACTCCATGTTACTTACCAGCATCAGTTGCCCGGTTAAGAATTTTCCTTTTTTCAATAACACCGTTCCTCCTGTTTTTGCACAGGCCTCAATCGCTTTTTGGATGGCTTTTTGATCATTGGTTAAACCATCTCCTTTGGCGCCAAAATCAAATACATTGTAAATGGGTTTGATTGTTGGGCCGTTGCACCTGTTGTGGAAATGATGGTTAATAATATTATCAAATACCTGGTCATAATTGGCTTTAAAAGATTTGAAATGAATGATGGCTGGTCAGGAAATATCTACTGGCTAATTTTTTGAAAATGGGAAGTATTATCTGCATCAAGTACAACTGGATGAAAACGAATTTCACGGATCTGTCCTTTGAACCAGTTTACTTTGTTTAATCGCACTCCCCAAAGATATATTTCCCTTTGGTCATTGCAGGGAAATCAAGTTCGCCTTCCAATTCTTTTTGCCCGTTTATATAGCTGCGCATTTTTTTACCATCATATACTAACTGCGGCCCAATACCATTTATTGACCGGGTGCAATTTGGTTGAATCAATCAATGTGAAGTCCTTTATTTGTTTTTCCATTTTTCAAAAATGCATCAAAGATACCATTGACCATCTTTCGTTAAACGAAGTTCAAATGTACCGCGATTCAAGGCGGTGTCCTCAAAATGAATAAACCTCGGGGACAGGCTACCATCACCGTCAGGCTTGAACAATACCTCAATAGTAAATTTTGACCATCCTTCTATTGGAATTGTTGGAATGATCAGACCGTCATTGATTCCATTAAAATAAATTGCAGCTGTCCTTCCCTTCAACTCTTCATGGCAGGGTTACCAAGAATAACCAGGTATGAATCCTCCAATCAAGATTTGGATCTTGTAATTCCAGGTAATCGCTTTGTCCGTTAACGGTAAATGTCCATGGAAACTATCAAAAATGAAATCAGCGCCAGTGCATATAATAGCTTGTTCATTAAATTAGATCATTTATTTTTTGCAGCAGTGGAATTCAAACAGTGATTAAACATTTCACTTTTCATTTGTTTTCTTAATTGATTTCAGATAGTTGATCAGCAGTGTACATATTTCGAATGTAATGCAGGCGTTGAAATATATTCCTGTTCGGAGAGATCCCTGTAAGGTGAGGTATCATGTTTTATCACCTACATAGTACCAGACGCATATTCATCTGTTGGCTCTTTATCCTGCCCATCACCAATATAGGGATTGCTGATCATTACATGTTTTACAAGCCAGCGGTTTTCACTGTCAAGTGAATCAATAACTTCCTGCACTGTTGTTATCAGATGAAGGAACACCGGTTCTCAAATTCGTTCAACCCTGCTAAAGCGGGTAAGTATGATTGTGGCGTTCCCCAATCCTTCAAACTTGCCGGGCAATCAATGGCGAGTCTTTTAGTGGCTTCTTCTGGAGATAATGCACTTACTCTTGAATATTCATCTTTCAGGTATTGAACGTTGATGTTTCCTTTGCCCTGCATGTGGCCTAATAATTTTGAATCACTCGTATCGGTATAATAATATCCGTGAATTACATTAGATCCTTCCGGTGTACAAAGATGGGCTTGTCAGAACCTGGTTCAACAAAAGCGAGTGTGTGTATCTTCCATTTTGCAGTCATGCTTTGCAGGAAGTCTCACTTTATCAAGCCATTTAATGGCATCTGGTATACGGGAAAGAAATTTACGATCTCCTGTGTATTGATAAAACTTTAAGCAGCATCAGGAGTTCGACAAATGTTGTTCGGGGTAAGTAAGCTGCCGGCTCATAGGTTCTGGCTCCCGCCACCTCCATTTCCATATTGTATTGCTGTCCCCAGGCCCCATTATCCTGCTGTGAAATAAGATAAAAGTTCATCCCTCTTTTGATGGGATCAAGAAATCGTTGCTCTCCCAAGAGTTTGATAGCATTGAATTAGAAATAATAACATTCTCCCAAATTACATCATCATTGAAAGTGTAATATGAAGTATAGTCAGGATGACCAGCTTTATTAAAAATCATGTTTCAGTGGATAACGCTGTGGCCAGCCGCCATTGGCATATTGACTTTTGATTATAAAATTAATTGCCTTATCAAGATGCGGGTTTGTATTTTGGGTCTAACTTTTCAAGATACATTCTTAAAAGAAAGCGGGCCGCATCAGAGGTTACATCATCATCATAAGTGTCATTGCCATAGTAGTGTTGAAACTCTTCGAGCCTCCACCCGTTTTTTGCCAATAGTAGCATACCATTTTTAAGCGACCTGTCACCGGCAAAATCAATCAGGTAGTTCCATCCGCCTTCATTACTTTGTCCCCATATCATAGCTGCAGCGGCAGCTTTTTCTGCAGCCTGGTAGAAATATTCATTGCCCGTTACATTGTAAGCATCCAAAAGCATATGACCAACATTTACGGTTCCGCCATCCTGTACCCAGATCATGGTTTTATAAGCTTCCATTTCTCCCCATCGCCTTGATAGGTCGGGCAAATAATACCAAACATAGCCGCCTTGTGTGCTGACACTATCGACCATAAATTTTGTGGCTTTATACATTGCCTGTTCTGCCTGCTGGGAGAGGCTTCTTTTGAGCGTAGGCGGTGTTGCCAATACAGCACGTAATGCAACAGATGGTGATCGTTCTTTCAACAGTTTATTATTTGCATAAACATGGATGAGAAGGAAGTAATGAGTTTTATCGTAAATAAAGTCAACTTACCTGGCGGGCGTAAAACTTCATTCTTCTGCAAATGTTCCTCCTTCTAAAGCTTTTACACCATGTACTAAATCCAGGAGCCACAAAAAAACAGTCACCTTGTTTAAAGAATGTTTTTGCACCATCAGTTGTTACTTCAAAAACTTCCGGATTCTACAAAAGAAATCTGTCGGTGACGAAAATGATGATGTAGTGAGTCAATGGCTCCTTTTTCAAAACAGATATGTGCCATCGTTACGCTGGTCATCGTATCCACGACGTATTTTACGTTCTAAACTCCACGTATCGGCGGTCCTTTGCCCATTCAATATCACTTGCAACCGTGAATGATTTCCCGGGGTTTTGTTTTTATCATAAATTTTCATTTTTAATAAATTCGGGTTGATATTTTTATAGGAATATATGAATTAATTTTTAGACAAAATTAAGAGTTCTTTTTGTGAAGCGATTCTAGCGATGCATGGGGACTAACGCTGCCAGCCAAATTGCATCGGTCTATTTGTTGCGTCGGAGCACCCACCGATCGTATTCATTAACTTCAGGGTCGCTTTTTTTAACACTGGCTCCTGCGGCGTTTCCAATCGGGGCTAAAGTTGCGGTTGATTGCTGAGTTGTTAATTCCGCTTTTAAGAAGTTCACAGTGCTGTTAGCGACGGGATCACGCCTTACAATCGATATGCGAGCTTTTATGGCCAAGCTGAGCCTGTTTCTTCCAGTGGCTGCTTTATGTTGGTAACCGGAGGAATACAATACACTCTACGAGCATATTCCGCCTGGTCAAGCGCTTATTACGCAGCAAGGTCTTTCTGGTACTTTTATTGCCGAGGTGTGTTGATATACTTGGAGGCTGCTTGAGCCGTCTATTTGATTCAGGTGATCCCAGGAGCACACGGCATCTACACACGGTTCCAATTGAAAGAAGATCGTCCATAGCCAGTTTCGATGGTTGATTTTATCATTAATGATATCAACCAGCTTTGAAGCTCAGTTTTTGAGAAAGGAATATTCTGGTGCACCCAAGCTGGCAGACAAATATATCCTCTTTTGCTTAACTCCATGCCAAATGGATCGGGTCCAGAACACTATGGCTTTAGTCCCTGATCACGCCAATTCTTTGCCTACCGCCCAGCATCAATCAAATCGTTGTGTTGCTTAGGAAGCATGATGGCATTATCAAGTGCAAATGCAATTGGTGTTTATGCTCCGGGCAGATGGCTCAGGTCTAGCAATAGCTAAAGAGGACTCCATGTTGCTGACATAATTTCAGGATGTTATTTTCACTTTAGAGAAGGAGGAGATCAATATCCAGTCCATCACAACCTTGGATACGACTTGACCATCGTGTTTACCAGTTTTCAAGTTCATGTACATCTTCATCAGAGCTGCCCAGTGACTAGTGGCAGTGCACGCTATATGTTTTTCAGAACTCACGGCACACTACCATGAGTCCGGGCAGGACTTGCAGAAGGAGTTTGAAATGTTGGATACAATTAATCCGATGGCGGTAGGTGCCCATTTGTGCTTAAGACGACCCTGGCTGCCTCTAGTTGGCATCTGAGTGAGTTTTGTGTCCCCTGCTGAGTAATCCTTATTTTTTAGGAGCTGTTTTTCTTTATTGATCCGGTCTTAACCCTTGTGTATTGTTTAATTCATACAGAAACTAAGTGCGGTGAGCAACACCTGCTCCACACCGATGCCGTATCCTTTCAATGAAGCAGATTTCCGCCTCCATTTCTTTTGGTATAACTGCTTATCGTTAAGTAAATTCAAACACAGCGAAGTTCACATGCCAGTTATCCACGGATTGGTTAATCGTTTAAACAAAAACGCTCAGATTTGTGTATTATTTACACTAAATCCAAATTTATGAGTATCGTAAAGAAATGATCTGGGATTGATTCTATTACAAAGTTTAGCTCCTGACATATGGTTTGAGATGAGCTCAAGCCGAATCAAATCTCACGCATAAAGAGTCTTCGCAATAAAGGTGATGCTGCCTGGCGGCTGACGAAGCTATCCCCAGGCGGAAATAGATCCACCACTCACACTCCATTATTCATGACGGGTCAATTGATCTTGTCATCGTTCTCTCGCCAGATGAAGAAGGATGAATACTGTTACCGGAAGCATTGAATGCCGGTAAAAACGTAAGGATCCTCTAGCTAAAGATTGCTTCCATTTTGATGATTATTCAAGCGTGTAATATTGTACATCAGTAAACTATTGTCCTGTTGAATTGCCATGACGATGGCCTGCTGCTGCAACGGGCTATCGTTTACTAGAGTGTGCTATTTAACTTGATAGCCAGCTGATAAAAAATTGGCCTATACGATTGTGTGTTTTATCATGAATAAAAATATTTTTCTAAATAAAAAAATTTTGACAATGAAGAAAATTGCAATAGATATGGACTGACGTATTGGCAAATGTTTTCGAGACAGTTTGTAAAGTACGATGCGGCTGAAACAGGCTTCATAAAAACAATACCCGATGCTATTGGGAAGGTGAACATGAACCATTTCCCAATGAGCAATACGTAATA
>ERZ1370068.6447-contig-5430_pt1 | contig 139196 bp, 190 predicted proteins | sample MGYA00561227_ERZ1370068 | MGnify/ENA primary metagenome ERZ1370068 (study PRJEB38410, sample SAMEA6850437) | metagenome | study: Metagenomic assessment of the ecological functions of the soil: analysis of the soil microbiota associated with the...
CAAGTTACGTATTGCTGACCGCCTCGGATACTTCGTGGCCCTCGAGGGTGAGCAAGGTCTTCAGCATCTCGCGGGAATCGGCATTGTCCTCGACGAGGAGCACGCGCCGGGAGACCCGGACCGGCTCCGGTGCCTGCTCCGGTGGCGTCTCGGCCACCGGCCTCCACGGCGGGGAGGCGCAGGGTGAAGCGTGCTGCCCCCGTCCCGGCCCGGCGCTCGAGGCTTCCACCGTCCCCCGTGCAGCTCGACGAGCCGTCGCACCAGGGTCAGGCCGATGCCGAGCCCACCGCGCTCGCGATCCGACGGCTGTGCGCCCTGCACGAACAGGTCGAAGACCCGAGGCAGGAGACGGGCATCGATGCCCGCGCCGGTGTCCGTCACCCGGACGACCGCCCGCCTCGCTCGGGTCCGGCGGTGACACGGATCTGCCCGCCGGGCGGCGTGAACTCTCGCGGCATTCGAGAGCAGGTTGCCGACCATCTGCTCGATGCGGACGACGTCGGCCTCGATCCACACGGAGTCCGTGTTGGCGTCGAAACTGACGTGATCGAGGCTGCGTGCGGCCACCACCGTGGCCGCGGCCCGCTTGACGATCTCGGCAAGGTCCGCCGGCTCGCGATTCAGGAGTATCTTGCCCGTGGTGAGCCTGCCCAGATCGAGAAGGTCGTCGACGAGCCGGGCCAGATGCGCGGTCTGGCGGGCGATGATCTTGAGGGCCTGCCCTTTGTTGTCCTTCTCGCCGCCGACATGGTCCAGGACGTACACGGCGCTGCTGATGGCGCCCAGGGGGTTCCGGAGCTCGTGGCCCAGCATGGCGAGGAACTCATCCTTGGCACGATTCATTCCCTCCGCCTCCCGCCGGGCCGCCTGCGCCTCGCCGAGGAGCCTCTCCTTCTCCCGGTCCCTGTCGCGGATGGCCATGGCCGCGTGGTCGAGGGCACGAGCGAGCTGGCCCACCTCCACGATGGCCGTCGGCGCCTGGCTGGGCGGCTCGCCGCGGTCACGGCCTCCGCGCCGTGGGTGAGCCCGACTACCGGCTCCGCGATCTCCCGGGCGTTCAGGATGGCGAGCCCGAGGGCGAGGGCGGTCGAGATGAAGGATGCCCACAACCATCCACGCGCTGGCGCGGCGCAGCGGACCATCGAGAGCCTCCGCGGGAATGCCGATGGCCACGGCCCAGCCGGTGGCCTGCGAGCGGCTGAACGCGGCGTAGACGTCCTGTCCCTCCAGCGTCTCCCCGGTACCATCCCTCCCGGACTTGGCCAGCTCCGCGATGAGACCCGGCGACGCGGGCTGCCCCAGGTATCGCTCGATGCCCCGGGATCTCGCTACGAGGCGGTGGCGGCGGTCCAGAACGGAGACGACCCAGTCGCCGGGAACGTTCTGCCGGGAGAGCAGGTCGCTCAGCGATTCCGGCTTGACGATGGCGGAGAGCACATAGCGGAGCACGCCGTCGCGAGCCACGGGCACGCGGACGGCCACTCCCTCCTTGCCGCTCAGCCCTGACACGAGGTCCCCGACGGCGGGCTGGCCCGTCGCGATGACCGCATCGAGGCTCGGGCGCTCCAGGACTTCCGGAAGAGGAGAGCCCAGAGGGCGGAGCAGGTTGAAGATCTGCTCACCCGAAGGACGGGCGAGGTTGATCGTGCGCCACTCCGGCTGGCTCTTGAGCACGCGCTCGGCGTCGGCATAGAAAACGGGGAGGCCGTCGGGACGGTCGAGCTGTCGGGACGTGGCGAGGGCCTCGAGGGTGGTGGCCGAGCTCTTCAGGCTCGCGTCGACGGCCGTGCTCAGCGCGCGGACACGCTCCACGGCGCTCCGACGCATGGTCTGGTGCTCGTGCTGGAGAAAAATGGCCAGGGCGATGGCGGAGGACACCACCATCGGCATGAGGGCGACGCAGGCGAGGATGATGAGACGGGACCGCAGCTTCATGGGCACCAGCGACACGGGGCTGGTCAGTCCCCGTAGAAGCGGCGAGGCCTTGCGCTGTCCGGCTTCATGAAGTGGATGTCCGCACGGGGCATCGGCGCCCGCTCGCTCCTCGAAAGCGAAGCAGGAGTCGAGGAGCGAGGGATGACACAGAGGTCGAAGGTGGTCAATGTTCGCGGGAGCGCTCCCGGCTTCCCGTGAGATTCCTTGACGGTAAATACTTCCCTAGAGCCTTCCAATCGGCGCAGGACCATCGCCATGGCATTACCCTTGCGTTCGCCGCTCGGGAGACGCAGGGCGGTTGGCGCCGCTGCGTGAGACGTCCCACCCCAGGATCCAGAGGAGCCAGTCATGAAGACTGTCGGAGTACTCCTGATGTCGTGCGCTCTCGCCTTCGTTCCGACCCAGTACGCGGGGGCGCAGACAGCGGGATCGACCGAGGCTCGGAGTTGCGGTGGAGGAGCTCAAGGTTGTGGCGGTGGGCTGGAGCGTGAAGAAGCAGATCCCGGGCAAGACCGTGTACAACGAGAACAATCAGAAGGTCGGGCGGATCGACGATCTCATCGTCGCCCCGGACAGCGCGGTGTCGTTCGCCATCATCATCGGGGCGGGCGGGTTTGTGGGCCTAGGGGCGCCACGATGTGGCCGTCCCCGCCCAGCAGATCAGCTTCAGGACGACAAGTTCATCCTGCCCGGGGCGACCAAGGAAGCCATCAAGGCCTTGCCGAAGTTCGAGTACGCCAAGAAGTAGGCGCGGCAGGCGAGGCGAGCCGAGCGTTCGCGGAGAAGGCGGGGATGCGGCGACGACTCGAGCTCACCTGATCCATGGTGCACTGGCTCGGCTTCTTGTCGGGCCTCCAGCGAAGGAAGCGGGTACCGTGACGGAAGCGGCCGCCGGTGAAGTGATCGTAGCGCACCTCGACGACGAGCCGGGGAGCGAGGGGCTGCCACTCCGCCGAACGCTTCGTGCTCCATCGGCTCGGCCCTCCCGGCGCGGCCCGTGAAGCCCGGCGGGGCTTGATGAGAGGCTCGAGCTTCCGGAGCAGGTTCCTGCGCTCGGCCGCGGAGAGTCCGGACGTGAAGCCGACGTGGTGCAGGAGCCCCGTCGCGTCAGTAGAGGCCGAGGAGCAGCGAGCCGACGCAGCGGCGCGGTCGACGCCTAGCGGAAGCCGCCGACCACGCAGTCCACGGTCCGGAGGCGCTTCACCTTCTGCATGCCCGTTCGGTCGCCCGAGCGGTACTCGAGGTCGAGGCGCTTGGCGACTACGCCATCGAACGTGCTGCCCGTCGCGTCGAGCCAGGCCCGCGCCGTCCTGGCATCGGTAGTAGCGGGAGAGAGGAGGAAGCCCGCGCGGCCGGCCAGCTCCTCTGGCCGCGAAGGCTTCGAGGAGCCGGCGCCGCTCCCGGAGAGGGCGGTCCACCAGAGAATGGCCGCGGGCATCCGCCAGCACATGTCGAAGACCACGAGCACGGCCGGCTGCTCCGCGGACAGCTTCTCACCCGGCTCTCCGCCGGATGGATGCGCTGGAGGAGATCGTCGAAGGAGAGCTGACCGTCCACGGAGATCACGATCTCCGCGTCGAGGACGAACGCGGGCGCGGGCACGGCGAGGACAGCCTCCACGACCTCTGGGAAGTAGCGGGTGAGCGACTGCCCCGACTTGACTGGAGCTCGACCGAACTGGTGGCTACGGAAGACGAGGCAGCGAAAGCCGTCCCACTTCGGCTCGTATTGCCAGCCTGCTCCCTGGAGGAAGCTCATGGACGAGGAGTGCTTCCATCGGAGCGGTAGGGAGGCGTCGATCTTGTCGCTCACGCCGCGTCGAGCCCGCCGGCGGCACACGGCGCGGGCGAAGGCCTGCGCTCGGAGCGCGTTGAGCACCTCACCGCGGCGGACCCAGCCCCGGCGGGCCATGTCGACTCCAAACTGAAGGTTCCGGTAGTCGGCGACGGCGTGAGCATCAGTCGAGATCACGAAGCGGATGCCGCGCGCACTGCGCCGCCCGGATCCATCTGTGGCGCCAGGTCCAGCCGCCGCGGATCGCCGCGTTGATCTCGACGGCGGCGCGGGAGATCGCGAGTGACGTCCAGCACCTCCCTCCACGCGGCACTCGATGGGAGGGCGCGAGAGGACGAGCCGGCCGAGGGCGTGGCCCCAGATCTTGAAGCAGGGATGCGCCATGGCCCGCGTGAGGCGCCGGGTCATCTGCGCGGCATCGAGGCGGAAGCGCTGGTGCACGCTGGCAATGACGATATCCAGCTGCTCGAGGATCCGATCGGGGTAGTCGAGGGCCCCGTCGGCCAGTGATATCGACCTCGCTCCCTCGCAGGAGCTTCACCGTTACCGATTGCTGGACGCGGGCGATCTCCTCCCACTGGGCCTCCGAGGCGATCGATGCTCAGGCCTCCCGCATAGGAGGCCGCGGGCGAGTGGTCGGTGATCGTCAGATACTTCATGCCGAGACCTTCGGCGGCCCTGGCCATCTGCTCGACGGTATGACGGCCGTCCGAATACACGGTATGGCAATGGACCATTCCCTGGACGTCGTTCGAGCTCACCAGATCTTCGGGAGGGTGCCAATGAGAGCCGCCCTCGATCTCTCCTTCGCCTTCCTCTGAGCTCGGGGGAAATCGGCGGGAGGCCAAGGGCCCCGTAGACATCGTCCTCGCTTCCTACGGCCACCGGGCCAGCCCCGGCCGACAGAAGAGAGGCCGGACGTCTCGAGCTTGAGCCGCCGCTGAGCGGGCCACACGCTGGAGCCGCTCGGTGTGCGCGGGTGCCCCGGTCGCGAAGAGCAGCTCGGTCGGATAGCGCCGAGGGCGACCACGCGTACCTCGACGGGTAGGCTTCCGGGAAAGCTCCCGCGCACGATGTGTCCGTCGCGCCCCTGTGGAGAGTGAACGAAGCGGATCGCACGTGATCAAGCGCCTCGGCGGGCTTGGTAGGAGGCGAGGACGGAGACCAGATCGTCCACCGTCTCCGTCTCGCCGCCGCGCGCACCACCTGCGACCTCGGCGGCGACGGTGCCGCGGGCCTCGCGGAGATAGGCGAGAAGCTCTTCGGCGGCATCGTCCGCGGCAGGCAGAAGGAGACGCGGCGGTGCTTCGAGCCGCCGTATCCGTTCGAGAATCCGCCGCTCCGTGCCTTCCCCGATACCCTCTGAGTGCACGGAGGCGTCCCTTCTCGGCCGCCTCCTTGAGCTGGGCAATCGTGGTGACACCCGCTCCGCTCAGCGCTTTGATCCGGCCGAGGCCCAGCTCAGGTATGCGGCTCAGGTCCGCGGCACCCGAGGGGTACTCGCTGCCGAAGCTTCTCGAGGCCCTGCGGACGAGCCCGTTCGGTAGAGCTCTGATATCACGGCGGCCAGACGGGGCCCGATACCGTGAAGCTCGGTCAGCCGCTCCTCGGCGACGAGGGCGCCCAGATCGCTGCTCTCAGCCGCTCGAGGGCTCGGGCGGCCCGATCGTACGCGCGCACCTTGAATCGCGGCTGAGCCGGCCAGTTCGAGCAGCCTCGCCATCTCCGAAGGCGGCGGGCGATGGCGAGATGATCGAGCTTGCCTCGCACCGTGGTGAGCGCGCCCCGGCATCCGGTCTCCGCTCTCGTCGAGATCCGCCCTTCGGGTGAGGCGACCCGTTGCGGGGGACGGAGGACCAGGTTCCGAGGGGCGCGCTTTCTCACGTGAGCGAGGCCTGTGCCGAGCACTCGAACGCTCGGTCGAGGCTACTCCTTGCGCTCCCGGCTCCAGTGCCGGTGCTGAGCGACGGCCCTGATGAACTCCGCGGCGACGCCGTTGGTGTCACTGCCCTTTCCCACCACGATCACGCCGAGCCCGTCCGACCGGCGCTCCTTCTGCCCCGACTGAGCCTTCCCCGCGCCGATCCCGCGCCTCGAGCAAGGCCACCCCGTCGCCGGTGGCGCCGATGGCTCTTGCAGTGCTTGTAGGCCTCGCCCACGAACTCCACCGCGCGTGGCTCGGCCGCCAGGGTGGTCGCGCTCTTGTCTCCACCGGCACGAATACCGCGTCGAAGAGGCACGGAGCCCGCGGTGAGGAAGCTCCAGTCGACCGTGACCTCCTGGCCCTGGGCGGTGCGTCAGACTGCCGAGGCGTGGCGCGATGATCTTGGACTGCGCTCCCGCCGCCTTGAGCGCCCGCTGCATGGCCGTGAGAGCGCGGCGCCGTCGACGCCGTCCGCGGCGAGGATGGCTAACTTTCGCGTCTCCGCCGACCTTCTTGACCGTGTCGGCCATGCTCAGGGCGGGCGAGCTGCCGATACCCCGCGACAGCGTCTCTGGGCTGGAAGTCCTTGACGTCGCCATCGGCAGGCACGCTCATGTTCAGCGGGCCGTCGAGCTTCTTCGGAACGGCCAGCCCCAGTCCCTCGGCCACCGCGCGGCCAGGTCTTGTCCACCTGCGCCAGCAGCCGGAGCATGCGCTCGCGGATGGCGACGGTGTCCACCTTGCCCAGCTCGAAGCGCAGCGCCTGGACGATGTGGGCCTTCTCGGGTCCGACTGGCTGTTCCAGAAGAGCGTGGCCTGGCTGAAGTGGTCGAAGAACTTGTCGGCCGCGCGCGCGAACCTTCGGCGCGTCGATCTGCTCCGCGATAGCTGACGAAGCCGCCCTCGCGCCGCCCCGGCCTGGAACGGACAGCCCCGCCGAGCGAGTTCGGCTGGTAGCTGGTCCGCGGCCGTGTTGATCGGTCTGGCGCATGTGGCCGTCGCGCTGGTTGTTGTGGACGGGCGACGACCGGGCGGTTGATGGGGATCTCGTGGAAGTTGGGCCCGCCGAGCCGGATGAGCTGCGTGTCGGTGTACGAGAACAGGCGGCCCTGCAGCAGCGGATCGTTGGTGAAGTCGATGCCGGGCACGAGGTGCCCGGGATGGAACGCCACCTGCTCCGTCTCCGCGAAGAAGTTGTCGGGGTTGCGGTCGAGCGTCAGCTTGCCGATGCGCTGCACGGGCACGAGCTCCTCGGGGATGAGCTTGGTCGGGTCGAGCAGGTCGAAGTCGAACGCGTGCTCGTCCTTCTCCTCGACGATCTGCACGCCGAGCTCCCACTCCGGGAAGTCGCCGCTCTCGATGGCCTCCCACAGGTCGCGGCGGTGGAAGTCCGGGATCCTTGCCGGAGATCTTCTGCGCCTCGTCCCACACCACCGAGTGCACGCCGAGCAGCGGCTTCCAGTGGAACTTGACGAAGCGCGACTTGCCCTGGGCGTTGACGAAGCGGAAGGTGTGGACGCCGAAGCCTTCCATCATGCGCAGGCTGCGCGGGATGGCCCGGTCCGACATGACCCACATGATCATGTGCATCGACTCGGGCATGAGCGAGATGAAGTCCCAGAACGTGTCGTGGGCGGACGCGGCCTGCGGCATCTCGTGGTGCGGCTCCGGCTTCACGGCGTGGATGAGATCGGGAAACTTCACCGCGTCCTGGATGAAGAAGACGGGGATGTTGTTGCCCACGAGGTCGAAGTTGCCTTCGTCGGTGTAGAACTTGACGGCGAAGCCGCGCACGTCGCGCGGCGAGGTCGCTCGACCCGCGCGAGCCGGCCACCGTGGAGAAGCGCACGAACACGGGCGTCTTCGACGGCGGGGTCCTGGAGGAACTTGCGCCGTGGTGTAGCTCGGCCATCGACTCGTAGACCTGGAAGTAGCCGTGGGCGCCTGCGCCGCGGGCGTGAACGACGCGCTCGGGAATTCGCTCGTGGTCGAAGTGGGTGATCTTCTCGCGCAGGATGAAGTCCTCGAGCAGCGAGCCGCCGCGCTCGCCCGCCTTGAGCGAGTTCTGGTCGTCGTTGATCCGGAGGCCTTGATCTGTCGTCAGGTGCTGCTCTTCCGGGTTCTCGCGGAAGGCGGCGAGGTCCTGCACCTTCGCGTTCCCATTTCTCGCCGGCCGTTCTGATCCTTCAGCTTGCGCTTGGCCATTGATCCTCCGTGTTCGATGAATCTACGGAAGGCATCGACGCAAGATCCGCGCCACTGACACTCGAGTGCGCGTCTCTGACACTCCGCGTAAGGAGTGCGCGTGGCCGGCGGCGCCGCCGAGAAGGAACAACCCGGTAAAAGGCGCCGAACCACCGCACAAATCAGCCTGGAACACGGCAGCCCTGGGCTGATTTGCGCGGTTCCGCCGGTCGGCACAATGGTTGCGTGGGGGAGCGAAACCACCTGAGAGGGGGAATGCGGATGCGGCAGAGCAGCACTCGAAGTATGAGCTCGACGGCCAAGGAGAAGCCGCTTGCCCCGGTTGCCCCGTCCCCGCCCGTCCCTTCGCCGTCGGCACCGTCGGGAATGCGCGGCCACCCTGCGTCAGATTCGGCCCTATCTGATCGGGGCATCCGTCATCCCGGTGGTGGCTGCGCTCTATCTCGGCTAAAGGGGTACTCATCCCCATTGCCCTGGCCGGCCTATTGACCTTTCTCCTCAGTCCGGTGGTGGACGGGCTGGAGCGAGCGGGCCTGTGGCGCGTGAGGGGCGGCCGGATCTACGCCGTCATGCTCGTGGTGGTGCTGGTCTTCTCGCGCTGGGCGGGGCGGCCTGGGTGGTCGCCCAGCAGGTCCTGATCCTCGGAGCGGAGCTGCCGCACTACCGGGGGAACCTCAAGCGAAAGATCTCGGATATTCGCGGGGCGGGGAGCACGGGGCTCTCGCCGAGGTGCAATCGGCGGCGAAGGAAGTCATGGGTGAGCTCCAGAAGGAGCAGGCCGCCAAGGGCGAGGCCAAGCCGCTCCCCGTCGTGGTGAAGTCGGAATCGGCGGGAGTGTTACCGATTCCCAAGGTCCTCGAGGCGCTGGGCGGGGCGAGCTTCGTGGTCGTGCTCGTGATCTTCATGCTCATCGAGCAGCACGAGATACGGAACCGGTTCATCCGGCTCACCGGACACGGACGACTCGCCAGCGTGACCCGGGGCTCGACGAGGCCGCGGAGCGGATCAGCCGCTACCTGATCGCCCAGACGATGATCAATGCCGCGTACGGGACGGCGCTCGGCCTCGGCCTCTTCTTCATCGGTGTCCCCTACGCGGTGACCTGGGGATTTCTCGCCTTCGCCCTTCGCTTCATTCCCTATCTCGGCCCCTTGCATGGCCGCGCTCGGTCCCATCGTCTTGAGCCTGGCCGTGTTCAACAACTGGGAGCGGCCGCTCATCACCATGGGGCTCTTCCTCGCCGTCGAGCTGCTCACGTACATGGTGGTCGAGCCGTATCTCTATGGCCAGAGCATCGGAGTGTCGCAGGTCGCCCTTCTCGTCGCCCTCGCCTTCTGGACGTGGCTGTGGGGCTCGGTCGGTCTCGTCCTCGGCACGCCGCTCACCGTGTGCCTGGTCGTGCTCGGCAAGCACGTCCCCGCTCTCAGCTTCATCGGCGTCATGATGGCCGACGAGCCGGCGCTTCCCGTGGACGTCAGCTACTACCAGCGGCTGCTCGCCAAGGACGCGGTGGAGGGGACGGAGATCCTCGACGCCTATCTCGTCGAGCACCCGCTGATCGAGGTATACGACGATGTTCTCGTTCCCGCCCTGAGTCGGGCCAAGCGGAGACCGGGTGACGGGGCGCGTGTCCGCCGAAGAGATGCAGGGCATCTACGAGGCGGCTCGAAAGCGTGGAGCGCTCTCACCGACCGACCGGCCGCCGGCGGACGGGGAGAAGGGGGACGTGGATGGCGAGAGGGCACGGGCGACGGCGCGCCGTACGTGCTCGCCTGTGCCGCCGACGACGAGGGCGATGCCATTGCCCTGGCCATGCTGCGCCAGCTCGTGAGCCCCGCCGAATGCGAAATCGAGGCTCGCCTCCGCCCATGCCCTGTCGGGTGAGATCGCCTCCCTGGCCGCGGAGAAGAAGCCCTCGGTGGTGCTCATCGCCGCTCTCCGCCCGAGGACCTGGCGCAGACACGCCATCTCTGCAAGCGGCTGCGGGCCCGCCTGCCCGACATCAAGATACTCGTGGGACGGTGGGGTGGCGCGGACGCGAAGGCGAACGACCGTGAGGCACTGGTGGCCGCCGGCGCCGACGAGGTCGGGGTCACGCTCGCCCAGTCGCGTGATCAGCTTCTGGAGCGGGTCCGCCTCGACTGAGCCCGGCGCCGGTGCCCGCGGTCAATGCTATCCTGTCTGGCCAATGAAAATCCGCGCGCACGTGATCTGGCTCGTGGCGGCGGCGGTTCTGCCCGTCATGATCTTCTCCATGATCATGACCGCGGTGTTCTGGCGCCAGCAGCGGGCCGCCTTCGAAGACAGGTTCCTCGAGCGGGCGCGCGCCGTGTCCATCGCTCTGGACCGGGAGCACGAAGCCTCCATCTCGGCGCTGCGGGGACTGGCCGAGTCCTCGAGCCTTGCCGCCCGCGACCTGAGCGCTTCCATGGCCGGGCCGAGCAGGCCCCTCAGGAGGCGAGCAGTCGTGGTCGGCGGTGATGCTCGTCGATCCGTCGGGCAATCTGCTGGTCCACGTGCCGGAGCCGACGGGGCCGGCGCGGCCAAGTCTCCAGGACAACAGCGCGTTCCGGCAGGCCCCTGAGCACCCGCCAGCCGGCCATCTCGAGCCTCCTCGCCTCGACGGGGCCCGGGCAGTACGTCACGTCCATCGGGCTAGCCCGTGATTCGGTCAGGCGAGATCCAGTATGTTCTGCTCGCGGAGGTCGACCAGAAGACCTGGCTTCGCTTCCTCTCGCTCTATCCCGTCGTGCCCGGAGCGACCAGCGACGCTGCTCGACCAGAACCGCATCGTCATCGCGCGCACCCTCAACAACGATCAGTGGGTGGGCCGCTCCCCGCGCCCGCCCTCGACGAGAAGAGCGCGGCGTCACCTCTCGCCGCCTACCGGAGCGTGGGGCTCGAAGGACAGTGGTTCTATTCCGCCCACAGCCGCGCCGCCCTGTCCGGCTGGACGGTAGCCACGGGGTGCCCGTGGCTTTCGTGGAGAGCTCTCTCCGCGGGTCGCTCATCGCCATGCTCCTCGGAATCGCGGGCACGGGAGTGCTCGCCATCACCCTGATCATCGTGTTCGGCCGCCGCATCGAGCGCCCGGTCCGGCGCCTCGCCGAGCTCGCCCGGTCGCTCGGGCGCTTCGATTCGAGCCCGTGAAGCTGTCCGTGTCGAATGTCCGCGAGGTGGACGAGGTGGCGGAGACGCTGGTCGAGGCCTCCTCGCTGATCCGGCGGCGCTCCGCCGAGCGTGACGAGGCTCTGGCCACGGAGACGGCGGCCCGGGCCGAGGCGGAGAGGGCGAGCCGGAGCAAGGACGAGTTCCTCGCCATGCTGGGTCACGAGCTGCGCAACCCTCTGGGCGCGATCAGCAGCGCGGCCGTCGTGCTCGAGCATCCCGAGACGTCGGCGCCGGCGGCCGCCCAGGCACGAGGTCATCGCCCGCCAGATGAGCCATCTCGTGGGAATCGTCGACGATCTGCTCGACGTGGCCCGGGTCACCACGGGCAAGATCAGCCTTCGGCGAGAGGTGGTGGACATGGCGTCGATCGGTGCGGAGCTGCCTGGACACCCTCCTGCTCCACCGGACGGCCTCGCCGGCCATGAGGTGACGCTCGAGGCGGAGCCGGTATGGGCCGAGGTCGACGTGACGCGACTGGAGCAGGTGCTGACCAACCTGCTTGTGAACGCCGTGAAGTACACCCGGTGAGCGGCACGATCACCGTGGGCGTCCGGCCGGACGCCGACGAGGCGGTGCTCTCCGTCAGCGATACGGGGATCGGCATCGTCCCGAGGATGCTGCCGCTCATCTTCGATCTCTTCGTGCAGAGTGACCGGGCCCTCGATCGCGCCCAGGGCGGCCTCGGCATCGGCTTGACCCTCGTGAAGCGGATCGTGAGCTCATGGGGGTACGGTGAGCGCGGCGAGCGGGGAGCGGGGCAGGGAGCACCTTCACCGTGCGCCTTCCCCGTGTGGCTCCGCCGGCATCACCCGCGCCCCGGGCAGCAATGCCCGGCGGCCGTGACCGCCGCGCGCCGCATCCTCGTCGTCGAGGACAACGACGATGCCCGCGACATGCTTCGCTCCATGCTGAGCCTGTGGGGGCACGAGGTGGAGGAGGCGCAGGACGCCGAGGGGGCCTCGCGCACGTGACGCAGTGGCGTCCGGATATGGCGCTCGTGGACATTGGCCTGCCCCGGCGGGATGGCTACGAGCTGGCGCGGGACATTCGAAGCAGCAGCGAGGGCCGCGACGTCTTTCTCGTGGCCGTCACCGGCTACGGTCAGCCGGAGGATCACGGACGAGCCATGGATGCGGGCTTTGACGCGCACCTCGTGAAGCCCGTCGATCCAGATCGTCTTGCCGCGCTGATCGCCTCCGCTCGCCAGAGGAATCGATAGCGGCCGCGGGTCGTTTGGCCTCCAGCGAAGAGCCGACCCGGTAAAGAAGGATCTCTCCTCGTCGGCGCGGGATTTTGCCGCCGCGATTTCCCGAAGCACTTTCGCTAGTTAGCGTTCACCTTTCCGTGGCACAGCCCTTGCCCCCTCTTCGTGCAGCATCAATCAAGGTTTCCAACCTCAAAGGAGATTTCACGATGGAGAAGGATCGCAATCAGCAGGGCGGACAGCAGCAGGGCGGTCAGCGTCCCGATCAGCATCAACAGGGCGGTCAGCGTCCGATCAGCACGGCGGGCAGCAGCAGCCGGGGGACAGCGCCCTGGCCAGCAACAGGGAGGGAAGGAAGACAAGGCTGGGCAGCAGGGGCAGGAGCGCAGGTAGATCGACCGATCGACTCGCACCACGAGAAAGGGAAACCATGAAGACACTGGCACTGGCAAGCCTGATCGCGTTGACCGCGCTCTTTGGCAACGCGTCGGCCCAGATGGCCCCCGCCGAGCACGCACGCCATGGACGGGGAAGTCACGAAGGTAGACGCGAAGAAGGGCTGGGTCGACATCAAGACGCCGGAGGGCCGGATGAAGGTCCACTTCCCTCCGCCGGCACTGGAGAACGTCAAGGTCGGCGATAGCATCACCGTCGAGCTCGGCATGAAGAAGATCTCGGCGGCGAAGTAGGCCGCGGACCCCTATCACTCACACCCAGAATGGAGAGTCACCATGGCAGATGAGAGATCGCGACAGATCATGACCGGCATGTTTCGAGACCGCGAGGCGGCGGAGCGGGCCTATGGCTGCCTCGCCACCCGAGGGTACGGCAAGGACGACGTCAGCCTGCTCATGTCGGATGAAGCGCGGAACCGCCACTTTCCCAAGACGGCCGTGACCACGGAGCTGGGTAGCAAGGCCGCCGAGGGAGCGGGAATCGGCGCGGCGGCTGGTGGTGGGCTCGGTGCGCTGCTGCTGGCCTGGCCGCCGCCGGCTTCGCCGTCCCGGTCTCCCATTCTCGCCATGGGTCCGCTGGCCGCCGCCCTCACGGGCGCCGGGGCGGGCGGTGCGGTCGGCGCCTTGGTTGGCGCGCTGGTGGGATCGGGCATTCCCGAGGAGCGGGCCAAGCTCTACGAGCAGGGCATCAAGGATGGTGGGATCGTGATGGGCGTCACCCCCGCTCGGACGAGGATGCCGAGTACTTCGATCGTGAGTGGCGCAATGCCCGCGGTGAACAGATCTACCGTCCCCCCGCGGCCCGCCGTGTCGCGTAGCGGGTCCGCACGAGCCATGGAGAGCGCAATGAATAGCCTACGCGCAGTATCACTGGCCGCGGCCCTCATGGTCGCGAGCGTCGGCGTCGCCGCGGCGCAGTCGACTCCGGACCAGATGACCGGCCGCCACACCATGGAAGGCAAAGTGACGAGCGTGAGCACGAAGACGGGCTGGGTGCACGTGAAGACGTCCGAAGGGACGATCATCGTGCACTTTCCCCGGCCTCGCTTGCCGACGTGAAGAAGGGCGATACTATCGCGGTTGACCTGGCCATGAAGGACAACGGTCCGGCCAAGCCCAAGGCCGCCAAGGCGAAGTAGCGACACACGCGGGGCTCTCGACAGGCGCGAGCATCCAGGCCTGTCGAGAGCCGCAGCGGGCAATCCGGCAGAGATAGTCAGAGGCGAAAACTACGCTCTGCTCGGCGACACGCATACCGTGGGCAGGGTGGTACGCATCTCGGGCCGGCCGAGTCACCGAAAGAGCGAAGGCGAGCCGGACGCGCGGGCGGGCGTGGGAGGGAAGAGCGCCTGAGCCCCTCAGGCCTTGGGCTCACCCATCCTGAGCCGCGCCACCACGGGAAGGTGATCGGAGGCCACGCGGGCGAGCTGGCTTCGATGGACGCGAAAGCCATCGGACACGAGATGGCGATCCCAGTAGATCCGATCCAGCGGAAAGAGGGGCAGGGGAGCGGGATGGGTGCGGCGGATGCGGGGGCCATGAAGCTCCCGCCGGAGCAGCCGTCCCACCGCGCCGGGGAACCATTCGTTGAGATCGCCGATGACGATGCGCGGCCCCGTGAGGTCTTGATGCAGGATGTGCTCACGGACGAGTGTCCGTACCTGCTCGGCCCGCTCGCGAACCTTGAGACCAAGGTGCACGTTGAAGACGTGAAGCAGGGCGTCATTCAAGGTCAGATCGAGGCGAATGCCGCCGCGTGGCTCCCGCTTGGCCCACGAGAGATCGAAGGTCTGGTGGCCCTGGATAGGGAACCGCGTGAGCACGGCGTTCCCGTAGGGCAGGCCATTCATCTTGGTGGTCGGCCCCATGGCCACCTGCATGCCGAGCCGCTCGGCCAGCTCATCGGCCTGGGGACGGAGCACCTCCTGAACGCCGACCAGATCGGCGTCGATCTCCTGAGGACATCGGCCGTCCGTTCGATATTCACGCGTCGGTCCAGGCCGGCGCCGCGGTGGATGTTGTAGCTCGCCACGGTGAAGTTCATAGCCGAAACGCTACGGGCTTCTTCGGGGCGTGTCAACCAGGACAAGGCTCGCGTCACAATGGGAAGGGAGGCACCATGCTTCCCGGTAATAACTTCCTGACCCCCGCATACCCGTGAAGGCAGGGGTGTTGAGGCGAAGCAAACGCGACCCTCGGCCGCGTGGCATCGCGGTTGCTCTCTACGGGTCTGGAGCACCACCTCGAAGAGAAAGGAGGCAAGGGAAATGGAGACGCAGACCTACAAGCCCCGACAATGGAATCTGAGCGGGCTCAAGGGCATCTCGGACAAGACTCTCGAGATGCACTTCAAGCTCTACGAGGGCTACGTCACGGAGACGAACCGCCTCACCGAGCACATCGGAGGAATGCTCAAGGACGGCCAGGTGGACCAGGAGGAGATGCCCGCCTATTCGGAGCTGACGCGACGGCTGGGCTTCGAATACAACGGAATGGTTCTCCACGAATACTACTTCGACAACCTGGCCCGCGGAGGGACGGGGGCCCAGCAAGGGATCGGCGTTTTCCCGGGCTGCCTCGGAAAGCTTCGGCTCCTTCGATACCTGGAAGACGGCCTTCGTGAGCGTGGGTAAGATGCGCGGGGTCGGCTGGGCCATCTGTTTCCAGGATCCTCACGCGGGGAAGCTCTCCAATCACTGGGTGACCCTTCACGAGATCGGCAACGTCGCGGGTACGTGCCCATCCTGGTGATGGACGTGTGGGAGCACGCTTTTCTCCTGACTATGCGCCAGCCAGCGGCCGAAATACATCGAGGCGTTTCTGGCCAATACGGACTGGGAGGCCCTCGACCGGAGGCTCGCCGTCGCGGGCGCACACGCCGCGCGCTGAGCGGGAAGATCAGATCGTCGGCACCTGTCTTGCTTCGTCTAGCGTGGCACCTCGGAGCCGGGAACGGTGCCGATGAGTGAACAACACACCCGAGGAGGAAGTCTCATGGCTGACCAGTACAAGTGCAAGAAGTGCGGCCATACGTCGTCGAAGCCCGGAAGCTGTTGCGGCTCCCCGATGGAGAAGGCGAGCTAGGGCCTCAGCAGTTTCATGTTGGCGTCGCGGCCGGGGAGTCTCGTCCCCCGGCCGCGATGGCTGCCCGCTACGCCGTGCCGAGGTTTCGCAGCAGGGTATTGATCTGGCTTGGATGAACCGGCTTGACGAGATGAAAGTTGAATCCCGCCTGGCGCGCCTGTTCCTGATCCGCGGGTAGACCATAGCCGGTCACCGCGATGAGGCAGAGCTTCTCGCTGTCCGCGGTGGCCCGGATGCGCCGCGCGACTTCGTAGCCATCGAAGCCGGGAGTCCCACGTCCACGAACGCGGCGTCGGGACGGAGCCGGAGCACGAGGTCGACGCCGCTCGGCCCATCCGCGGCCTCGTGCACCTCGTGACCGTAGATCTGAAAGAGCACGCGCAGTGTCTCGCGCGAATCGGCATTGTCCTCGATGATGACGATCCGCCGTGTGGGCACGGGGACCGCGGCGGGATTCGTGGCCACGGGCAGCGAGGGCAGAGAGAGGGCGGAAAGCTGATGGTGAAGACGCTGCCCGCCCCCGGCCCCGGCGCTCGCCGCCTCCGCCGTGCCGTCGTGAAGCTCCACCCAGCCGCTTGACCAGGGTCAAGCCAATGCCGAGGCCGCCGTGGGCACGGTCGGCGCCCCGATCGCCCTGAACGAAGAGATCGAAGATGCGCGGGAGAGATCGCGCTGAATGCCCATACCGCTGTCCTGGACCCGCAGGATGGCCCGGCCGCCCGCCCGGTGCGTATCGAGGTGGATGGAGCCCCCGGCCGGCGTATAGCGCAGGGCGTTCTCCACGAGGTTGAGGGACGATCTGCTCGATCCTCGTGACATCTCCGTCGATCCACACGGACTCGCCCTGCACCCTGATGGAGTGGTCGCTGGTCTTGCCCACCGCTCCCAGAGTATGCAGAGCGCGCTCCACGGCCTGGAAGAGGTCGAGGGGGCCGCGGTCGAGACGGATCTTGCCCGTGACCACGCGGCCCACGTCGAGCAGATCGTCGATCAATCCCCCGAGGTGCTGGACCTGGCGCGTGATGATTTCCCGGGCATGCGTCGCCGACTGGCCGCGGGCGTCCTCCACTCGATCGAGGATGTGCACGGCATTGCTGATGGCGCCCAGGGGGTTTCGGAGCTCGTGGCCCAGCATGGCGAGGAACTCGTCCTTCAGACGGTTGGCCGTCTCCGCCTCGGCGCGCGCAGCCTGCGCCTCCTTGTACAGGCGGGCGTTCTCGATGGCGCTGGCCGCCCGGTGCCCCACCGTCTCGGCGAGAGCGAGATCCACGGGGTGTAGCGTCGCGCAGACTCCGTGATGGCGAAGCTCACCGCCCCCAGCACGCGGTCGTGGGCCACGAGGGGCACGATCATCCAGGACCTCAGGTCGAGCCGGCGCAGCATCTCGAGATGCTCGGGATTGCTCGCCGCCTCCGCGAGGTCCGCCTCCGTGGCCCGGGATACGAGGACGGAGCGCCGGGTTCGAATCACCGCGGGCACTCCGCGCGACGCGGCCGGGTTGAAGCCGTGGCGGTTTCGGTTGTCGCGCACGAGGTCTTCCTTGTTGACGTCCACATGCGCGTGGGCCACGCGCCGGATGGTCCCGTCCTCCTGGAGCAGATCCACCGCACAGAGATCGGCGAGGAGGGGGATGGCGAGCCTGGTGAGGCGCACGAGGGTCGCGTCGTAGTCGATGGACGATCCGAGCATGGCGCTGGCTTCGGCGAGGAAGCGCGCACGCTTCTCCGAGGTCTCGGCGAATTTGCGCGCGGCCTCCGCCTCGGGGACGAGGGCGAGGTGCGCTTCGTCCACCCGCTTCCTCTCCGCCACCACCGCCGCGAAGGTGAGGGCGAGCGTGGCATTGAGCCCCACGAATGCCTGGAGGAGGAGGAGGGACTCATTGGGGCCCTCGCGATGGAAGGGGCCCTGGCCGTGGAGGGGTGCCCCAGAGGGCCATGGCGGCGAGCACGAAAGAGGCGGTGGCGGTCTCGCGCTGGCCGAACCGGAAGGCCGCCCACACGAGCGGAGGGACGGCGAGGAAATCGATCGGATAGTCCCGCGGCCCTCTCAGGAGGACGGACCCGAACACGAGCTGGCCCACCACGATCAGCGAGAGGAGGAGGAGGCCGCCCTCGACCAGCTTGGAGGTTTCCCAGCGCGACCTGGGTTTCTCCGCCCACAGGATGAGGAGAGGAGCGAACAGGGCGTCACCCGCCGCATCGCCCAGCCACCACGTCAACCAGATCGAGGGGCGTCTATCCACGGGCGAAGCCTCCGAGGACGAGGAGCTCACTCCCACCGTGGCGGCGACCGTGGTGCTCACCAGCCCGGTGAGGACGAAGAACCTGATCACGTCCTGGCCGCGGTCGAAGGCGCGCAGACCCGAGGCGAAGCGCGTGACGAGGTAGGCTCCACCACCGCTTCCAGGGTATTGCCGGCAGCTATTCCCAGCGACGTCGCCACGGAGCCGGCGGTGGTGATGTTCGCCACGAAGGCGCCCACGAACACCGCGGGCCACATCCGGTAGCCCCGGAGGAGCAACGCGGCCAGCGCGATTCCCGCGGGCGGCCATACCGCGGTGGCGCTGGCATGGACGAAGGCAAGGGTCAGTCCGAGCTTGGCGGCGAGGACATAGAGGGCGGCGACGAGGAAGAGGGCGAGGAGATCGGCGGGGCGCAGGCCGGGAGGAGCGCCGGCGCTCGGCGCTTCGTCGCCGACCGTTGGGATCTTCTTGCCACCCGCCAGACGCATGAGCTCTCCCACCAAGCGATCCGGGAACGATCCGGACGGGCTGCCGAAGGCGTCAAATTATAGGGGCATGGTCGTGCAGGGCGTCAAGAAGCAAACAGGGGGCGATACGGCCCGTGCCGGGGCCGGGCGGAGTCGTGCGGCCGCGTGGCACACGATTTGCGTCATTCTCAGGCAGGACGTGATCACCAGTCACCCGAAGAGGAGGGGCCCGCCATGAGCGAACAGAGACGCAAGGCCCAGACGTCCGCGCAGTCCGAAGGAGCGCGGGAGACACATCCCAGCCATGGGCTCGAGGAGAAGGGCAAGAAGATCGGCGAAGATCTCGATGCTCTCCTGGACTCGATCGATGACGTCCTCGAGGAAAACGCCGCGGAGTTCGTCAGGGACTACGTACAGCACGGCGGACAATAGCGGTCGCGGCGGCGCCGTACCGAACGCCTCCCCGTCTCATCCCGACGCTGTGCTCAGTGGCGGGAGGGAGCTCGTGGACGGCGCCGACGTCGAGACCGTGCCGCCGCCGCTCGAGGAGCAGCTCCTTCCTGAAGAGCACCTCCCATTCCTCGAAGGGAAGCTCGGCCGTCTTGAGATCGTGATCCACCGCGGGCAAGGTCTTCGCTTGATGGTGCCCGTTGGACGCCTCGGTGCCGAGCCAGATCTTCCTCAGCCTGTCCTCCAGCCGCTGAGCGTCGGCCGTCCACGTCATGTAGAGCTTCGAGAAAGCCAGGCGCTCGGCGAGCCGCGCGCGGGCCTTCATGACCTCGCGATTCGGTCCGGCGAGGATCAGATCCGAAGGGTGCAGAGTGACTTCCAGCTGGGCGCTCTGGAGCGTGGTCAGCCGCTCTGCGACCAGGGAATGGAGCGTCCGGCGAGGGCGCCGAAGACATGCATGGGCATGCGGAGCATCCAGCTCGCGGGCACCCGTGACGTTCGCCATCCCTCGTCCGCGAGGGCGCCCTCCAGGTCATGGAGCACGGAGCCATAGTCCTCCGGCTTCACCATCACCGGCACGTGGGTGGTGGTCCAGCGCTTGAGGCGCCGCGGGCTCTCAGGACGGGAACGAAGATCAGCAGCAGGGCGAGGGTGAGAGAAAGACCGATGGATGACCGGATAGCCTCTCAGAATGACTTCGAGCCGCCGGGCGAATCCACGGGGGCGCCCGGCGGGGTCCAGAGCAAGCAGCGACATGCCGCCGACGAGAAGCGGAGACACGAGGGCGATGGTGAACATGGCCAACCGTATCCAGCCCGGCCGGACCCAGGGCGGGATGGTCACGAAGGCGAGCAGGAAAGTCGCGGCGGAAGGGAAGGCGATCCCGATGAGCGATATGAGCCAGGCCATGGAGCCGAAGGCCATGACCGAGAGATAGATCTGCTGCCGGGGCGGTACGCGTCCGAAAAGGGCGATGGTGGCCCAGGCGAACGCGGTGTTCAGAACCCGATCCCGCGGTGCGGGAGAAGATGGCGAGGATGATCTGGACGATCGCCATGGCTTAGTCGTGGACTGTTCGTAACCCGATGTGGCTGGAGGCGGCGTGGCTGCCGGCTTCCCCGCCAACGCTCGGGTCAGTGGACCGGTGAGCGATCACGTTTGACCAGGGCGGGGCCGGCCGGCGAAGGCCACGCCGGCCGGCTCCTTTCAGCCGCCCGAGGAGCGATGCCCGCGCGGGACCCGCCAGGCGGTGGCGCCTGCGCTGGCCCACTCCCTGCTCTCGCCACGCCCGCTCTGAGTTGATGAGCGCACCGAACAGAAACCAGAGAACGACCAGGCCTACGAGGACACTTATCAAATCCTGGGCCGACTCGAACATGGCTCTCCCCGAGACCTATGGGCTAGCGGGTCGGGTACGGGAGGCGGAGCCGGCGGCGCTGGCGCACGGTGGCGCCGGAAGGCACCCACACCCAGTAGTAAGGCACCCGGGTTCCATCGCCATAGAGCTGATAGCGGCCCTCGGGATGGGTCACCACCCGGTCGGCCGGCACCGGGGCAGCCGCGACCACGGGCGTCGACACCGGCACCTGACGTTCCGTCGTTTCCTTCGTGTACGAAACACAGCCGCTGCCCAGAGGGCGGCTCCCGCGAACGAGAGCGCCGCGGTGCGGATGGTCTTTCGGCTCAGCCCCATCATGTGATGCCTCCTTTGACTCATGCTCAGTAGTGGATGACGCGCGCAACTATCCCTATCGCATTCGTTGTGCCAAGTTCGTCCGCATCTTGAAACATTTGAAAAATGCGGAAAGCCGGGCGATTCGAGGGCTGGAGCATGGATCACGGCGGCGGCGGGGAAATCGGCGGATTCGGACTACCCGGTCAAACGGTAATGGTCGGCCGTCCGTTCGCCGGACATAGCTGTACGAGCGTACCGCTAGAGCGGATTGCCCTCGATACCGTAGGTGGCCACGCTCTGCGCCGGCGGCTCCAGCCGGAACCAGTAGTACCCGTGACGGGGCGAGGCTCACGAAGTACGGGCGCTCCCGCACGGCGGGGAAACGGGTCTCCCCAGCAGCTCGACCGGAGTGTGATCGACCCACTCGCGGAGGTCCAGCTCGGCGGGCTGGGCCGCCCCGGAGAGGTTGTGGACGGCGAGGATGGTCTCGCCCTCGTGCTCCCGCATGAGCGAGGATGCTCTCGTTGGCCGGGCGGAGGAAGCGGAGGGTCCCGCGCCCGAAGACGCGCGTCTTCTTGCGCGCGGCGATAAGGCGCTTCATCCAGTTCAGCATGGAGGACGGCGTGCGGAGCTGCGCTTCCACGTTGATGGACTGGTAGCCGTAGACCGGGTCCACGATCATGGGGAGATACAGCCTCGCCGCGTCCGCCCTCGAGAAGCCCGCGTTGCGATCGCCCGTCCACTGCATGGGCGTCCGCACGCCGTTGCGGTCGCCCAGGTAGATGTTGTCGCCCATGCCGATCTCGTCGCCGTAGTAGAGGATGGGACTGCCGGGGAGCGTGAAGAGAGGCTGGTGAGCAGCTCCGTCTTCCGGCGGTCGTTGTCGAGCAAGGGGCGAGCCGCCGGCGGATCCCACGTTGAGCCGCATGCGCGGATCGGGCACGTAGGCGTGATAGAGGCGCCGGCGCTCCTCCTCGCTCACCGTCTCCAGGGTCAGCTCGTCGTGATTTCTCAGGAAGAGACACCACTGGCAGGTGGAGGGCAGATCGGGAGTGTGCCGGAAGATGTCGGTGATGGGGCGGCGGTCGGCGTGGCGAATGGCCAGGAACATGCGCGGCATGAGGGGAAAGTGGAAGGCCATGTGGAACTCGTCGCCGTCGCCGAAGTAGGGACGCACCTCGGTCGGCCACTGGTTCGCCTCGGCGAGGAGGATACGGCCCTCGTAGTGATCGTCGATCTGGCGCCGGACCTCGCGGAGGAACGCGTGGGTCTCGGGCAGGTCCTCGCAGTTGGTGCCGTCGCGCTCGAAGAGATAGGGGACGGCATCGCAGCGGAATCCGTCGAGCCCCGGTCCAGCCAGAACTGCATGGCGTCGAGCACCTCGCGGCGTACGGTCGGATTGTCCAGGTTGAGGTCGGGCTGATGATGGAAGAAGCGGTGCCAGTAGTACGCCTTGGCCATCGGATCCCACGTCCAGTTCGAGGCCTCGGTGTCCGTGAAGATGATCCGGGCGTCGCGGTAGCGCTCGTCGGTGTCGTTCCACACGTAGTAGTCGCGATAGGGCGAGTCGGCGGACCGGCGGGCCGCCTGGAACCACGGGTGCTGGTCGGAGGTGTGGTTCATGACGAAGTCGGCGATGACCCGGATGCCGTGGGCATGCGCAGACTCGAGAAAGCGCTCGAAGTCGGCCATGGTGCCGTAGTCGGGATGGATGGACCGGTAGTCCGACACGTCGTAGCCGTCGTCACGCAGGGGCGAGGGGAAGAACGGGAGCAGCCAGAGACAATCCACCCCCAGCTCTTTCAGATAATCGAGGCGGCTGGTCAGCCCGGGAAAGTCGCCGATGCCGTCGCCGTTACCGTCCTGGAAGGCCCGCACGTGAAGCTCGTAGAAGACAGCGTCCTTGTACCAGAGCGGATCGCTCACCGCCAGCGGTCCACCAGATAGGGCTTCTCCGCCTCGAAGGCCCGCGCCATCCGTTCCACCGCGTGGGCCACGGCGGCGTCGGGGCGATCGCGCGTCTCCAGCACGAGCGAGGCCGCGCACCCCAGGTAGAGGGGGCGAGGGACTGGGCGATGTGGCTCCGGTACATGACCCGGGCACGATACGCGAGGAGGAAATCGTAGACAATCCGCGTCCACAGCGAGTCGGTGAGACGGAACTCTCCCGTCGCCTGCTCGCTCAGGACGAGGACGTCACCGAGGGTTTCCGGGGAGAGAATTCGCTCCCAAATGGGCAGGAGGTCACGCACGCCCTGGAGGAATCCCTCGATCATGCGCTTGGGGTCCACCGACGCCGACCGCTTGGCGGGGGCGGGCGGCGCGCCAAGGACGGCCACCGGCTCCGAGCCCCGTACGTCGAGCCATCCCGCCTCGTGTCGCTCCGCGATGGAGAAGAGCGCTCCCGCCACCCGTCCCACCGTGGAGCCTAGCGGAGGCTGCGGGCCGGTGGGATTCAGGACGCGCGGGCCGAGCACGGACTGGGCAACGGTCAGGGCGCCCCCGGCCACGCCGATGGGAAGCCAGAACTCCAGCCCCTGGCGCGCGAGATCCGTGGTCCAGATGTCCTGGGCGAGGAGGAACTCTGCCGTCTCTCCTGTGCAGCCGAACTCGTCGGCCATGGGATGCCAGAACTGGTGGCCGAAGAGCGCGCGGGCCAGCGGCGCCACGAAGAGCTGGGTCAGGGTCCCCTCGTAGCGTCCCCGCTCGTAGATGGGCAGCACGAAGGCGCAGCCGCCGTCTTTCAGGACGGGCGCGGCGAGGCCACGAATCCACTCGGGGGTCATGCTGGTGATGTCGGCATTGAGGAGGACGACGGCGCGGGCGTGGAGCGTCCGGGAGAGGCCGAGGACCGCCCGCACCGATTCGCTCCACCCGTCGAGCCCGCTCGCCGTGGCCATGGCGCCGGTGGGCCGCGCATGGATGAGGCGAATGCCGTCGGCGACCGAGCTCGACCTGGCCCGCCTGCTCGTCGGGCATCGTCGGATCCATGTGGATGATGGCCGCGGTGAGACCGCCCAGGTGGGTCAGCATGCCTTCCTGAACGACCTTCACTACCGTGGGCACGCTCGGGCTCGCTCCCGTGGTGACCACGCCGATGGCGATGTCGACCCCGTCCGTCTGCTCCGGGGCCGTGGTCATCTCGGGAGAGGGTTGGCCTCGCTCCACGGTGTCCTCACTTGGTGAGGAGGGCGAGAAGAGCCAGGTAGTCGCCGAGGTGTCGGGTGATGAGGAAGTTTCGGCGGATGTGCTCACGTCCCGCCGCCCCCATGCGGCCGATCAGCTCGGGATTGCCGAGAAGGTGCCTGATGCGGAAGGCCGCGCCTTCGACCGTCTCCACCGTGTAGCCGGTCACCCCGAAGATCACCTGGTTCGGGATCCCGCCGGCGAGGCTGCCCACCACGGGCTTGCCCTTCCACATGGCCGCGGCCACGTCGATGCCGAAGCCCACGGTGAGCGGCTTGTGGATCACGATGGCGGCGCCACGCTCGAGAGCATTCATCTCAGTCTGGGGATCGGGAGGCAGCACGAGCACGCGAACGTCGGGGTCGTGGCCGGCCGCCTCCTGTATCTCCGCGAGCACGTCGCCGCCTCCTCCCGGGGCGGGGCCGGCCAGCACGAGCCGGACGTCGTGGTGCTTCTTCACGAGGCGGTAGGCGTTGATGACGCCGAGGGGATCGTGGGAGCGGCGGAACGGCCCGACCTGGAGGAGAAAGGGCTTGTCCCGGGGCACGTGGAGGCGGTCCAGATGCTGGGCCTGCTCGGCCCGGCTCATGTCGCGATTGCGCTCGGAGAGCGGGTCCACGGACGGGTAGATCACGAAGCGTGGCACGGACAGGGGCGCGGCGAAGCGCGCGTCCGAGAAGATGACCGCGTCGTAGCGCTGGGCCACGGGGCGGAGAACGTTCCAGAGCTGCGGCTGAGGGGAGGAGAGGTCGTCATGGCAGCGCCAGAGCCACCGTGACTCGCCCGCCCGGCTTTCCACGAGGAGGAGGGGGCTTCATCGTGGACCATGACGAGATCCGCCTCGAGACGGAGCCGCCGGGCGTTCTCGCGCACAGACGTCGCGGAGCCGCCCCACCATGGCGTCGGTGATGACCTGCTCGGTGCCGGTGAGGGCCCGGCCCACGATGCGCGTGATCCCTCGAAGTCGCTGTTGCCGATCGTCACCTCCCAGCTCGCGTCGATGCCCAGGTCGTTGAGGATGGGGACGAGGCGGTTCAGCACCTCGCTGGTGAGTCCCCGGTAGCGTGAGCCGCTCACGTTGACGAGACGCCGGCCCTTGAGGCGCTCACTCAGGCGGAGCAGGAGATCAACGGCGCCCCGGGGCGCCACCTGCCGGTAGTCGTCGAGCCTGGCCGAGGACACGGTGGGCGTCATCGCGACCCCTCGTCCAGGGCCGCGGTGAGAAGGGTCAGATGGCGGTCGCGGATGCGCTCGAGACTGCCGCTGTAGGGATCGATGGCGGCGAGGCGTTCGGCCACGTCAGGCCGCTCGAGAGCGGCGGCGACCCACTCCGCGAAATCGCCCCGCCCACGGCTGAGCCGGTAGCGCGCCTCGATGAGGTGGAAGAAGAGCGCGCTCAGGTCGACCTCGGCGAGCGCGTCCCTGAACTCCCTCAGGGTGCGGGCCTGGTGGCCGGTGGGAACGGGCACGAGGTGCGCCTGGAAGAAGCGGAAGGGCTCCGCCCGCGCCGCCGGCGACGCCGCGGGAAAGTGCTGGAGATGGTCGCTGATGGTCGCCACCAGCTCCTCACGCATTTGCTCGAGCGAGCGCGACTCGAAGGGATCGATCGCGGCCAGGCGTTCGGCCAGCCGCTGGTCGCCCATGGCGAGGCCCGTCCAGTGCGCGAAGTCGTTCGGATATCCCGTGGGCAGGGCCGACCGATGGAGGAGGGCGGCCGCGGTATGGCAAAAAGAGCGATTCGATGGGCACGCGTCCGATCACCTCGAGAAGCTCGCGCACGTCGCGCGCCTCGTAGGGAAGCATCTCCTTGAGGTCGATGCAGCCGAGGAAAACGAAGGGCACGGCGCTCATGGCGTTCCCTCAGAAAGATACCAGCGGACCGTCCAGGGTCCCAGCTCCTTCCAGCCCCCAGCCAGGTGCCCACGGGATAGATCTGCCTGCCCCATCCGGGCGCCGGGCCCTCGTGCCCCAGGGTCTGGGCGCCCAGGTTGGCGACGAGGCGAAGCACGCGCCGGTCGGGAAAGGTCCAGGTGACCTCGAGGCCCGTGTCTCCGAGGGGGACCAGCCGAGTCTCGGGCACGGGCTCGCCGCGCAGAAGGGTGCGATGTCCCTGGCACGCACCTCGAGGAGATGGCGGTGGAAGGCGAGCCACTCCGCGTGCGAAGGCGCGCCGACCGGAGTCCCAGCGGAGCACCGATCGGGCGCGCGTGGTCTCCGCCTGGGGATCGGGGATGTGCTCCCTCGACTCCGCCTGCGCGAACTCGGGAAAGCGCTCGAACTCGCGGCGGCGGCCCTCGGACACGAGCGGACCGAGGTCCTTGCCGAGATCGGCGAAGAAGAGGAAGGGCTCGGGCGCCGCCCACTCCTGTCCCATGAAGAGCAGGGGTATGGATGGGGCGAGGAGAGTATCGCGGTCGCCGCGCGCACCGCTTCGGGAGGGGCGAGGGCGGTCAAGCGCTCACCGAAGGCGCGGTTGCCGACCTGATCGTGATTCTGGAGAAAGCCCACGAAGCTCGTGGGGAAGCCCGCGCTCGGCTCGCCCCTCGCCCGGCCGCGATAGGCCGACCACTGGCCCTGATAGGCGAAGCCCTCGGTGAGGCTGCGGGCGAGATGGGGCAGTGGGGGCTGGTAGTCCTCGTAGTAGCCGCCCCGCTCGCCCGTGAGCATGACGTGCAGGGCGTGATGGAGATCGTCGTTCCACTGGGCGAGAAAGAGCGGGCGCTTGTCCGGCCCGGCTCGGGTGAGGAGCCGCGTCTCGTTGGCGTTGTTCTCGAGCACGAGATGCACGAGGCGATCACGGCCCGGCCCTTCGGCCACCGCGCGCGCCAGCTCGGTGAGCACGTGGTCGCTCGGAGCCGTCCGCCATGGCATGCACGGCGTCCAGGCGCAGGCCGTCCAGGTGGAACTCGTCGAGCCAGTAGAGCGCGTTGTGCACGACGAAGGCCCGCGCGACCTCGCTGCCCGGCGCGTCGAAGTTGAGGGCGTCGCCCCACGGAGTCTTGCGGTCGCGGCTGAAGAACGACGGGGCGTACCGGGGAAGATAGTTGCCCTCCGGCCCGAAGTGGTTGTAGACCACGTCGAGAAAGACGGCGAGCCCTCGGGCGTGACAGGCTTCGACGAGCGCCTTGAGATCCTCCGGCTGTCCATATGCGGCGTCCGGGGCGAACGGCAGCACTCCGTCATACCCCCAGCCCCAGCGGCCCGGGAAATCCGCCACGGGCATGAGCTCCACCGCGGTGATGCCGAGGGCGACCAGATGGTCGAGCCGGTCCGCCACTCCCGCGAAAGTGCCTTCCCGGGTGAAGGTTCCCACGTGGAGCTCGTAGAAGACGAGACGTTCGGGGGCGATGCCGTGCCACTCCGAATCGGACCAGGCGTAATCGTACGGATCGACCACCTCGCTCGGCCCGTGGACGTCGAGCGGCTGATAGCGCGACGCGGGGTCGGGCACGAGGAGCTCGCCGTCGATGCGGAACGAGTATCGCGTGCCGGTCGGGGCATCCCGCGTCACCCGCTCCGCCCAGCCCGCGGCGTCTCGGGGCATGGCGAAGCCCTGCTGCCGGTCGGCGAGCCAGAGCTCGACACTCTGGGCGGAGGGGCCCACAGCCGGAAGCGCGTGGCGCCGTCGTCGCGCGTCTCCGCGCCGAACGGCATGCGGTGGCCTCGCCGTATCGCGGGCTGCCCGGTCACGACCGGACCGTGGGCCGCCGGAGACGCAGGACGACCAGCGAGCGCCCTTCCAGCGGATAGTTCTCCCCGGCGCGGTAGACGGGGCGCCGCGGGGAACGGTCCAGTTCCGGGTGTCCACCACCAGCTCCCAGCGAACACGCGCTTGGTGCGCGGGCAGGATGAACGGGATCGCCTCGTGATGGGCATTGAGGAGGAGCAGGAAGGTGTCGCCCACTATGGGCTGCCCCTGTGCGTCCATCTCCTCGATGGCGTCTCCGGCGAGGCGCAAGCCGAGACAGCGGGTGAAGCCGTTGCTCCACTCGTCTTCCATCATCTCCTTGCCGTCGGGACGGAACCACGACACGTCCTTGACGGCCGAGCCTTGAATCCGGCGCCCCTGGAAGAAGAGGCGCCGGTGGAAGACGGGATTGTCGAGGCGCAGGCGGATCAGCTGGCGGGTGAATTCGAGCTGGCGCAGGGCGGTACGCGGGAGCGGCCAGCTCTGCCAGGCGATCTCGTTGTCCTGGCAATAGGCGTTGTTGTTGCCCTGCTGCGTCCGCGCCGCCTCGTCTCCGCGCGAGGAGCATGGGAATGCCCTGGGAGAGGAGGAGGGTGGCGAGGAAGTTCCTGATCTGTCGCTCGCGGAGCGCCTGCACGGCAGGATCGTCGGTGGGGCCCTCCGCGCCGCAGTTCCAGGAGGCATTGTCGTCGGTGCCGTCGCGGTTGTCCTCGCCGTTGGCCTCGTTGTGCTTTCCGTCGTAGGCGACGAGGTCGGCGAGGGTGAAGCCGTCGTGGGCGGTGACGAAGTTGATGCTGGCCGACGGGCGGCGGCCGCCCTGCTCGTAGAGATCGCTGGAGCCGGTGAGGCGATAGCCGAGATCGGCGACCTGGCGCTCGTCGCCTTTCCAGTAGCGGCGGATGGCGTCCCGGTACTTCCCGTTCCACTCCGTCCAGCCCGGCGGGAAATTGCCGACCTGATAGCCGCCTTCGCCCGAGGTCCCACGGCTCGGCGATGAGCTTGACCTGGGAGATGACGGGGTCCTGGTGGATCACGTCGAAGAAGGCGGAGAGGCGATCCACGTCGTGGAACTCGCGGGCGAGGGCGGAGGCGAGGTCGAAGCGGAAGCCGTCGACGTGCATCTCGAGGACCCAGTAGCGGAGGCTGTCCATGATCAGCTGGAGGGTCGCGCGGATGGGTCATGTTGAGCGTGTTGCCGCACCCGGTGTAGTCCATGCAGTAGCGCGGGCTGTCCGCCACCAGCCGGTAGTAGGCGGCGTTGTCGATGCCGCGGAAGGACAGGGTCGGCCCCAGGTGATTGCCCTCCGCCGTGTGGTTGTACACGACGTCGAGGATGACCTCGATGCCCGCCTCGTGAAGGGTCTTGACCATGGTCTTGAACTCGGCGACCTGCTCGCCCGCGCTGTGGGCGGCGGCGAGCCGCGAGTCGGGGGCGAGAAATCCGATCGAGTTGTATCCCCAGTAGTTCGTGAGCCCGCGTTCCACCAGATACCGGTCGGCGACCGAATAGTGCACGGGCAGGAGCTCGACCGCGGTGACGCCGAGCTGGCTCAGGTATTCGAGAGCGGGCGGCGAGGCCAGGCCCGCGTAGGTGCCGCGGAGGGGACGGGGCACGTCGGGATGGCGGGCGGTGAAGCCCTTGACGTGGAGCTCGTAGATCACCGTCTTGTGCCATGGCGTCCGGGGACGCCGGTCGTCGCCCCAGCCGAAGGCCGGATCGATGGCCACGGATCTGGGTACATAGGGCGCGCTGTCCCGGTCGTCTCGCGCGAGATCCTGGTTCGGGTCGCCCACCGGGTAGCCGAAGAGCGCATCGTGCCACTGGAGCGGCCCCGTGATCGCCTTGGCGTACGGGTCGAGGAGCAAGCTTGGCCGGATTGAAGCGATGCCCGTTCTCGGGCTCGTACGGGCCGTGGACGCGGTAGCCATAGGGAAGTCCCGGTCTCGCCTCGGGCAGGTAGGCGTGCCACACCTGATTGGTGTGCTCCTGCATGCGGATGCGGTGGCGCTCCCGCCTCGGATCCTCTGGATCGAAGAGGCAGAGGTCGACGGCCGTCGCGTGCTCGCTGAAGAGGGCGAAGTTCACTCCGGCCCCGTCCCACGTGGCACCGAGCGGATACGGCGCACCCGGACGGGTGCGCGGCAGCTTCCAGAGCGCTCGCGGCTCATGGGTTCTCCTCCCGCTTGAGCATTGCTACGGGGAAAAGGCCGAAGAGAGAGCTCACGGGAAGCACGGGAACGCCGTCCCGGAGCGCGGTGGTGAGACGCTGACCGGTGAACCTGTCCGTGTAGACACCCTCGAGCCCCGGGCGATCAAGAGACACCCAGGTATCGCCCCAGGTGGCCTGGCCGAGGGGAAGCTGCCCGCCGAAGCCCGTGAGACGCGCGCTCAGGCGAGGTACCACGACGACCACGGCGTCGGCGTCGGCGCGGCGGGCCAGGGCCACCACGTGCTCGGCGCGCTCGCCCCCGCGGGCAGGGGATCGTAGGTCCCGCGCCCGGAAGAGGGCGGGTAGTCCTTCCGGAGGGTGAGGCCGCGATGGGTCACGTACATCTTGACGCGCCCGTCGCGCCAGCTGTTCATGAGCTCCGTACAAAGTGTCTGGAGGCTCTCCGGCCCGCCCCCGCGCGTTGCTGAAGCTCGTCGAGAAGCCTCTGGCGGGCCGCGAAGTCGACGGGGCGGCGATTGTCGGGATCGACGAGGGACAGATCCCATAGCTCCGATCCCTGGTAGAAATCAGGAATGCCCGGGCTGGCGATCTTGAGCAGGGTCTGGGCCAGCGAGTTGACCGAGCCGTACAGGGCGACGAGACGCTGGAAAGGGAGAAAGGCGTCACGGAACGGGCTCCGCGGGGCCAGGAGCCTCGTGACGAAGTCGCGAAGCGCCTGGTCGTACCCCGCGTCCGGATTGATCCAGCTCGTGCGCCGCTTGGCTTCCTTGGTCGCTTTCTCCATGTAGGCCGCGATGCGGTCGACGCAGCGATCCAGCGGCGGCGTCACCGTCCTCGGCCGGCCACGCCCCGACCAGCGTCTGGTAGAGCAGGTACTCGTCATTGCGATCGGGCGCGGCCTGACCGTCCAGCTCCTCGCTTGAAGCGCCGGTTGATCATCCGCCACCGCCGCACGTGGGCCGCCCACGCCGCCGGCACCTCCGACAGGACGCTGATGCGTGCCCGCACGTCCTCGCCACGCTTCGTGTCGTGGGTAGCAGTGCAGATCAGCGAATCGGGCCAGCGCTCGAGGCGCCTCGCGTTCTTGCTCGTGGAACGCAGCCAGAGGCTCGCCGTAGCGCGCCGGATCGCCTCCCACCTCGTTGAGGGAGATGAGGCGGTTGTAGAGGTAGAGCGCGGTGTCCTCCACTCCCTTGGCGGTGACGGGCCCCGTGGTCTGCTGGAAGCGCATGGCGAAGCGGCGCCGCTCGGCCTGCTCCTGCTCGTCGCTCCGCTCGGGATGACGCAGGAGCAGGGCGTCGCGCAGGAAGTCGAAGATCGACACGTTCACGGTGGGATTTCGACGCTTGGCCTCGGCCACCGCGCGATCGATGTAGCCGCGGTCCCGCTGGCTCGGCTCGTCGCCGAGATCGCCCACATAGGTGCGGTAGACGGGGAAGGCCGCGATCACCTCCCGGATGGCCCGCACGAGGCTGGCGAGGGTGAAGTCGCGGGAGCGGCGGTTCCGCTCCGATATGCGGTCAAGGTGCAGGCCGAGCTGGCCGATCTCGCTGGCCATGGATACCAGCATGATCAGCCGCTTCGCCGCGTAGCTCAGGTCCGCCATGGGCTCGACGCGCCCGGCGAAGCGGGGTAGGTCGCGGTCATCTGACGCGAGGTGCCGCGGTCGACGAAGAGGCCGTTCACGGAGCCGAGGTAGTCATAGCCCGTCGTGCCCGCCACCGCCCACCACTCGGGGAGTGGCTCGTCGGGCATGAGGATCTTCTCCGCGGCTATCCAAAACGGGCGCGCGCGGTCGTCGCCCGCGTTCGCCTGGGAAACGGCCCGATACTCGGCGGCGACGGCCAGCGCCGTCTCGCGATCGAGATCGGGATGAAGCCGCCGCGCTGTGGCCACGATGGCGCTCTTCCTGGAGGCGGAGGAAGTACTCGCCGGGGGCGTAGAGACCGTCCGGATGGTCCACCCGGAGGCCGGCGACCTTGCCTTCGCCGACGAGACGGAGGACCAGCTCGTGACTCGCCGCGAAGACCTCGGGGCGCTCCATGCGGATGGCGGCCAGATCGTTGATGTCGAAGAAGCGCCGGTAGTTGACCTCGTCGCCAGCTACCCGCCAGTCGGCCAGCCGGTAGGTCTGCTCGGCGAGGAGAGCGTCGAGGTTGTCGAAGCTGGCCGGCTCTCCCGGCACTCCATTGAACAGGCGGACGTTGTCCTCGACGAAGTCGCGGATCTGCGCCGACTCCTTGAGCAAGGTGGCAAGCCGGCGCTTCACCACCTCCTTCTCCCTCAGCCGCTCGTCGATGTCGCGCCGCGTCGGCGTCGCTCCGGTCTGGCAGATGGGCGAGCGCGGTGAGAACGCTCCTGAGTTCCTGGAGATGCGCGTCGTCGTCCCCCACCCGAGCCGCCAGTTCTTCGAGGTCGACAGGTGAGGATCCGCGGATAGGTATCCGGACGCGATGGGCAGGCGGGCGCCCGCGCAGCGCAGGACGAAGGCGCCGTCGGCGAGCTCGAGCTGCAGCTGCCCCGACTCCAGCACCCGTCCGTACTGGTCGGGCAGGACGGGGAGGAGCACCTTGTTCCGGAGCTCGGCCTTGGGTGGTGACCACTCGATGTCGAAGAAGCTCGCCCGGGAGAACTGGGCCCGTTTTCGAGCATGTCCATCCACCATGGATTGGCGTCGCCGGCCACGCCCATGTGGTTGGGCACGATGTCGAGAATGACGCCCAGACTCCGTTCGGCGAGGATGGCCGCCATGCGGTCGAAGGTGGCCTGGCTCCCGATCTCCGGATTGAAGGCGTTGTGGTCGGTCACGTCGTAGCCGTGCGAGCTTCCCGGCCCGCACTTGAAGCAGGGCGAAAGATACGCGTCGCTGATCCCGAGCGCCTCCAGGTAGGGGACGAGCGCGGCTACCCCATCGAATCCGAGCGCCGACCCGAGCTGGAACCGATAGGTCGCGCTCCGCGGGCGCCCGAGCCGCGCCATCGCCTCCGCAAGGACTGATTTGGCGTCCATCATCGCAGGCCGATGTCGCTCACAGGTGGGTGAGCGTCTCGCTCGGGGGATGGGGATCGCGGCGGAGATAACGATTCAGGATCTGGCGGGCGAGCCGCCGGCCGCCGAATCCGAAGGCCAGGGATAGGGTCAGGACGAGGCCTCCGAAGGTGATCCCGAACGCGACCAGCACCATCTCCTTGCCGATGCCGAGGTGGGTGATGGCGGTGGCGGCGGCGAAGAGGAGGACGGCCCAGCGAATGGCCCGGGCAAGCAGGCGTGCCTCAGGCACGTGAGCATTGACGGCGGCAATGAGGACGCCCTCGGCGAGAAAATTCGAAGCGAGCCAGCCGATCAGCATGATCAAGGCCGCGCCGAGGACGCGCGGCACCGAGTAGAGGATGAAGTCCGTCACGCGCCCAGTGCCGGGGATGGCCAGGGCATCGATCGCCAGGGTCACGGAGACCACGAAGATGCTCCAGAACACGGCGAGGCCGAACACGTCAGAGGGCATGCGGCGAATGCCCGAGCGGCCCATGGCCTGGCTCAGGCCCCACTCCTCGGCCCGCCGGTCGAAGGCCATGGTCCGGGCGAGCCGGCGGGCGAGCCTGCCTATGAGCCATCCACGACCAGGCCGAGGGCGGCCAGGGTCGCCATGGCGAGTATGCCGGGCAGGATGATGATGAGACGCGAGGTCACATTGTGAATGGCCGTCCATACCAGGTCGCTCCACATGTCCGTCATGACGGCTCCTTCTTCGGCCACGGGCGAGCATGACGACTACCGGCGGGAGTGAACGCATAGAAGACGCAGACGATCCCCCGAGGCAGGGAACCGCCGCGCGGTCAGGATCCGGCTCTCTACCGCTTCGTGGCGTACTGCGCCACGTCGAGAAACGCGGCTGCGCAAAAGGCGCAGTAGGCGACGGACTCGAGGGTGTACGCGCAGACCGGGCAGCACGGCCGCCCGCAGTCGACGCATCCGAGATCCTCGACGGCGCGAAGTACCGGCGCTCCACACTCACATGTCTTCCTGCTCATGTGTGTCCTCCTGGTGGCTGATCGCCTCGTTGCGCGCCAGAGTTGCAAGTCATATGCCCCTGGCCCAGCGCCCGATGGCCTCCCACTTTCGGGAGGTTGCGAAGCGGCGCGTCACCATGACCTATGCGCGAAATAACCTGCAGCACAAATTACCGGGTAGATTCGCCCGGCCGGATCTTTCGACGCCTGAGCGCCGATCGGCTTGGCCCTGCCGGCCGGCCATCAATCTGTTCGAACTCTCGACAGGTTAGCCCGCGAGTGCCCCGATAGAAGGCAATGGCATGAGGGTTGCGACGGGGGCGCCCATGACCCAATCCAACGTAGCGATCCAGAAGTGGGCTCCGCGCATCGGCGGGCAGGCTTGGGCGGTGGTGCTGGCCGGGGGCAAGGGCATGCGGCTTCGCGGGCTCACCCGCCACGTGTACGGCGAGGACAGGCCGAAGCAGTACGCCGTTCTCACCGGCGGCACGTCGCTCCTGAGACAGACGCTCGATCGCGTGCGCCTCTGTATCCCGCCCGAGCGCACGGTGGTCGTGACCATGGCGGGGCAGGGTGGCTACATGAGGGCGGAGCTGAGACACGAACCGCGCCCCCGCATGTGCTCGAGCAGCCAACGGACAGGGGCACGGCGGCGGCCATTCTCCTCGCCGCCCACTGGATCCAGGCCCGGGATCCGGAAGCCTCCATGATGGTTCTCCCCTCGGATCACTTCGTGTCGGACGACGGCATGTTCATGGACCGGGTGGCCGGCGCGCTCGAAGCCATCGCCTGTCATCCCGAGCAGATCGTACTCCTGGGGGCGGAGCCCAGCGAGCCTGAAACCGACTATGGGTGGATCGAGCTCGGCGAGCGCTTGACCGAGGCGGGTCCGGCGCCTCTCCATCGCGTCCGGCGCTTCGTGGAGAAGCCGGATCAGGAGACGGCGGACGCCCTGTACAGGTCCGGCGCGCTCTGGAACACGTTCGTGTTCGGAGGCAGCGTGACGGCGCTTATCGACACCGGCCACGAATGCCTGCCCCTGTTGCACGAGCGCCTCGTCGGGCTCGATCGCTTCCTGCGGACGGAGCACGAGCGATGGGCCATCGCCCAGGCCTACGAGTTCGCACCCCGGGCCAGCTTCTCGCGAGCATTGCTCGAGCGCTGTCCGGAGAAGCTCGCCGCCATGCGACTGGCGGAGGTGGGGTGGTGCGACCTGGGGACATCGCGCCGAGTCATCCGGACACTGGACGAGCTGGGAATCAAGCCGGACTGGCTGGCCACCCTCCAGGAGGCCGGCTGAGTCCTACCGGGTAGCCTTCCCGTTCTTCAGGGCGAGGGCGAGATCCTCGGCAAGGCGCGAGGCCTTGTCGGCGAGCACCTGGGCGCGCGGCAGGTCACGCGCCCGTAGCGCCTCGCCGGCCTTCGCGATGAAGTCCTTGAGTCCTGACAGCATCTCCTGCTGCTCGCTGCCGAGCCTGGACGGGTCGACCTGGGCCACGACCTCATTGGCCCGGTTCAGCTGGGTTTTCACCCCCGCACCGCCTGATCCTCGTTGTCGATGCGTGGCGAGACCTGGGGCGCCGGAGGGAGCGCCGGGGTCGCCGGTCGGGGGAGATCGCCGCCGTCTGAGGGGCGCTCCCGGCCTCCGGAACCGGTGCGGTGGAGGCGCAGCCGAGAGCACGGCGGCGACGAGAAGCGCCCCCAGCATCCGTCTCACGATCGCGCCACGGTAGGCAGCCGTACGATGACGCTGGTGCCCTGGCCGATGGTGGAGTGGATCTCGATGCTGCCGTGATGCAGGTCGACGACCCGACGCACGAGGGCGAGGCCGATCCCCGTTCCCTCCTGCTTGGTCGTGTAGTACATCTTGAAGATCCGCTCGACGTCCTCGGAAGGAATGCCCACCCCGGTATCCTCGATGGTGATCTTGAGCAAGGCCTCCGTCTCCGCCTCCGTCGATATGGTCACGGGACCTCCGCGAGGCATGGCCTGGCACGCGTTGACGATCAAGTTCATGAAGGCACGTCGCAGCATCTGCTCATCGCCCTTGATAGCGGGAAGATCCGGATGCAGCCGGGCGCTCAGGATCACGCCTTTGGCCTGCCATTCCGCCTGGAGAAGAGTGGCGAGCTCCTGAAGGATCGCATTGATGTCCACCGGCTGGCGCGCGAGGTCGGAGGGATAGACGACTTCCGAGAAGCGGTCGACCACCGCCGCCGCCCGGTGGATCTCCGACTCGAGCACGTCGAGGCTGCGGATCACGTCGGGGTCGGATTGGGTATCCGCTCCCGCAGGAAGGCGACACGGACGACCATGGCGTGCAGGGGATTCTTGACGTCGTGCGCCACTTCCGACGTGATCTGACCCAGGGCGGCGAGCTGAGCGGAGTACTGGATGAGGGACTGGAAGGTCCGGGCAGACACCGCCATCGACTTGAGATCCCTCACCACGAGAATGGCTCCCGCACACTCCGAGCCCTCGGACGAGATCGGAAAGACCGAGGCGAGCAGCTCGAGGGGCGCCCCGTTCGTGGGGATTTCGATCTTCGCGCTTCGCGACGCTTCGCCCCGCTCGATGGCGCGAAGTATCAGCTGCCGGAGCGGGTGGTCCGGGGCAAAGACGTCGCTGAGATGCTTCCCCGCGGCGTCCCGAGCGGGCCGGCCGAGGACCATCTCGACGGACCGGTTGGCGAAGAGGATGACCCCGTCGGCGGTGGTGAAGAGAATGCCGTCCTCGATCTGATCGACGGCGGCGTGAACGGTGTTGATCTCGCTGCGCTCGGCGAGGATCTGGGTGCGGTCCGACTCCATCTGCTTGCCGAGGAGCTGGAGCTGATAGGCGAGCTTGCCGAACTCGTCCTTCGGTCCGGCGCTGCTTCCCACGTCGAACTCCCCGGCGCAGCCGCTCCATGTCTTCGGCCAGCTTGCGGATGGGATTGAGGGTGACCCTCGACAGCCCGATGGCTATCACGAGGGCGGCGGCCAGGGCCAGAGCCCCCAGGATAACCGTGTACCAGAAGGCATCGTCGAGCCTGGCCCGGAGGAGCGGCATGGCGATGCCGAGCCGGATCGTGGCCACGGGCTTGCCGTTCACGTTGAAGGGGAGCGCCACCTCGTAGATCTCGGATTGGCGGGAGGCGCCCAGGAAGCGGCGGAGCGAGTGGTCATTCACCAGCTCCTTGAGTCTTCGCTGGGTGGGCACGACCTCTCCCTCCCGCTTCCGGTCGCTGTGCACGATGGCCACGCCCTTGTCGTCCGTGATGACCGAGTACAGAAGCCACGGGGCGTACCCCACGGTCGCATCCAGCAGCGCGCGCAACTCGGCGTCCTGGCTGAGGACCGTCCGGGGATCCTCGAAGGTACGGCGGGACAGCGTTCTCGCACATTGGGCATAGATCTGGCGCTCGACGAGGTCGGCCTCCCTGAGCGTGGAGTTCCAGACGATCTGCTCCACGTGATAGAGGTGCACGGCCGTGCTCAGCGCCACCACACACAGAGTGAGCAGGGCGAGGGCGAAGATCTCCCGTGACTGCAGGGAGAGCCCGGGCCGGCGGCCTCCCATGGCCTGCTGATCCGCTGGCCTGTCCTGGGTCATCGGCTTGAGGCGGTCATGATCAAGGTTGCTGACGGACTATATATGAACGCGGATGTCCGGTAAAAACTTCCCGGTAGTTGTTTCCTCTAGCCGCTCTTCCACAAGCGATTTAGCCAGGACCTTATCCCCCAAAGTCGTCATATCTAATAGATATTTAGCTGATCTCGATGACCCTGAAAATCGCGAGGCACACGCATTGCTATAATCGTGCCCGATTCGATGGTTCACGCCACCGCCGCAACCTCTAACCAGCGAGGTAGTCAACTATGAAACACCGCATTCTCATAGCGGACGACGACGAGGCCGCGCGCTCGGGCTTGGCCGATCTGCTGTCGAGCTGGGGCTATGAGGTCGAGCAGGCCATCGATGGCAAGGACGCCCTCGAAAAAGCGCCGGAGTTCGGTCCGGCCGTGGTCATCGCCGATCTTGTCATGCCCGCGCTGGATGGCGTGGCGCTGCTCAAGCCCCTCGCCGAAGTCTATCCGAATGCCGTAGTCATCCTTCTCACCGGTCACGCCACCGTCGAGACGGCGGTGTCGGCCATGCGGGAAGGAGCCTATGACTATCTCACCAAGCCTGTCGACCCGCGCCGTCTCAGGGTGCTGCTCGACAAGGCGGTGGAGCGTGGGGCAGTACAGCGCGAGGTCACGCTGCTCCGGCGGCAGCTCCGGGAGAGCCGGGGATTCGGGCCGATCCTGGGGCGAGCCCGCCCATGCAGGAGGTCTATCGCCTCATCGAGCTGGCCGGAGCAAGCTCGGCGCCCGTCCTGCTCACCGGTGAGACGGGGACAGGCAAGGAGCTCGTGGCCCGCACCATTCACCAGATGTCGGAGCGCGGCAAGGGCCCCTTCGTCGCCGTGAACTGCTCGGCCATTCCGGAAACGCTCATGGAGAGCGAGCTGTTCGGCCATGAGAAGGGCGCTTTCACCGGCGCCCACGAGCGGAAGGCCGGCTTCTTCGAGCTGGCGGACGGCGGCACCATCTTCCTCGACGAGATCACCGAGATGAGCCCGGCCCTGCAGGTGAAGTATCTGCGGATTCTCCAGGACGGCGTGGTCCGACGCATCGGGGGAAAGAACGAGATCAAGGTGGACGTGCGAATCATCGCGGCCACGAACCGCGACGCGGCGCAGGCCGTCAAGGACAAGGCGTTCCGCGAGGATCTGTACTACCGGATCAACGTGCTCGCCATCGCCCTGCCGCCTCTCCGCCGTCGCGGACAGGACATCCCGCTACTCGTGGAGGCGTTCATCGCCGAGTTCAACGAGAAGTACGGCCGTCACGTCAAGGCCGTTGACGAGACCGCGATGATGCGGCTGCGCGACCACGCGTGGCCGGGCAACGTGCGAGAGCTCCGGAACATCATCGAGCGGGCGGTGGTCGGCTGCAGCGACGAGCTCATCACCCCGACCTTCCTTCCCTCGGCATCGCTCCCGCGGAGCGACGCGAGCAGGGGATTCCGTGCTTCTGCCGCTGGGGACGACCCTCGAGCAGGGGAGCGGGAGCTCATCCTGCGCACCCTGGAGTCGGTGAAGAACAACAAGACGCGTGCCGCGGTCATCCTCGGCACCACGCCGAAGACGCTCCACAACAAGACTCGGCGGTGGAGGATGGCGAAGGAGAGTTAGGGGAGCGCTGGCACAGGGTGATGCACTCGCTCACCAAGCAGGACAGCTCATGGAGTCTCTCAGAGGGACCATGTACGAAAATGCGCTGGGTAGGCGTCCCGGCCAGAAGATTCTTCTGGCCGATGACGACCCAGATTCGCTCGAAGGGCTTCGCGCGCTTCTGGAGGCATGGGGATACGAGGTCGAGATCGCCCGGGACGGCCGGGCCGCTCTCGAGCGGATGCCGGTGGTGCGTCCTTCCGCGGTCATCACGGACGTGATCATGCCGAGGATGACGGGGCTGGAGCTCCTCGAGGCGATCCGGCGCGATCGGTCGGCCGTTCCCGTCATCGTGATGACGGCGCACGGTACCGTCGAGGCGCGCCGGCATGCCGCGGCCATGGGGGCGGTGGCCTATCTGCCCAAGCCGATCGACACCACCCACTTGAGGTCAGTTCTCCAGCGGGCGCTGGCAGGGGCGGAGGGGGACGCCGGCTCGTGACAAGCCCGGAAGCGGCTCAAGGGAATCTCCTCGTCCAGCGCAAGAGCCTCATGGTCACGAGCGAAGTCCGGCGCCAGGCCATCGATATCAGGCCTCAGGTCGAAGACGCCGTGCTGGGGACCGGAGTGCAGAGCGGCCTGGTCATCGTGAACTGCCTGCACACGACCTGCTCGGTCCTCGTGGCGGAGGCGGGACCCGAAGGAATCGAGCAAGTCCTCCGGCTGATGGGAAGCGTCATCGAAGAGAATCAGCCGTACCGCCACAACGACCTTCGCTGGTCGGATTGTGAGCGTGGCAACGCCGCCGCGCACCTCCGCGCCAGCCTGCTCGGACCCGGGGTGACCATCGGGATCGTGAATGGCGCGCTGGGCCTCGATTGCCTCCAGTCCATTCTGCTCGCGGAATGGGACGGTCCCGCGCTCCCGTACCGTGGAGATTCAGATCCTCGGATCGTGATGGAAGCAAGAAGACCGGGCGCTCAGCGCCCGGTCTTCTTGCCGCTCCGGCCGTCGAACGACCTGACGAACCTGCGAAACGAGCGATGGTAGGGCGGCGATCTGCGTCGCGAGGCCGGCCGCGCCGGACAAGCGGGCTGCCCAGGTGGCGGCCAAGCCCGGAGGCGGGGTGCGCTTGATTATCCGGGGAGCGAGCAGAAGGGGAATCTGGGCGAAGCGAAGGGCCGGCACCACGATGCGCGCGGCGGCCAGACCGCAGGCCACCGCGATGAGCAGGCTCGTGATGGGGCGCGCCGCCACGTAGTTCCGCCAGTCGGCGGTTTCCTGCACGCGGCCTTTCAGCTCGTCCACGGTGTCGCGGATGGACTCGCGCGTGGCGTCCATCGCCCGGGTGACGCGGTCGATATCTACAGAGCGTTCTTGATCCATCGAGAGTCTTTCTCCAGCTCCCTTCACGGTGCGTTCCGGAACGAGCCGTTTGGGGCCTACGCCAAGGTGGAGACGGACCGCGACGAGCACGGCCCCCACGAGCAGAAAGCCTCCGCCGGTGGCCGCGAAGCCCGCGAGCGCGGAACCGAGGTGATTGCCGATCCAGAGGGCCAACGCGATACTCGCGAGGACGAGGCCGAGACCGAGCAAGGCCCCGCCGCACACGAGGACGGCAAGGTGGCGCATGAGCAGGCCGAGGCTCTCCTCGACCTCCAGGCGCAGGAGCAGGAGCTTCTGATCGAGGAGCCTGACGGTGTGACCGAGGAGATCCTCGATGAGGCCGAGGACGCTTCGGCCCGCCTCCGGCGGCTCCGCACCCCTGGTCTCGCGGAGCAACATGGCTCTACTTCTCTCGAGACCAGAGCACGATGCCGGCCATGAGGCCGATGCCGGCGGCCACGGCGAGCGCAGCCAGAGGCGAGCGCCGCATGATCTCCGCGACATCGGCCACCCGGATCTGCTTCACCGCGTCGCCCGCCCGGGCCAGGGCCTGGCTGAGCTCGCGAGCGGTGTCTTCCAGACGCTCCCGGACAGGGGTGACCATGTCCTGGAGGTAGCTAACCCCTTTGCCATTGGCCGAGACGCGAGCCGTGTCGGGCTGCATCTAGTGGCCCACACCGAGAAGAAAGAGGATCAGGATGAGGCTGAGCGGCACGCCGAGGAGCCAAAGAAGAACGAGGAACATGATCGGTTTCCTCCCTTACTTCGAGCCGCCGGCCAGCGCGGCACGGGTTCGATAGTACGTGATGGTCATGGGCTCGCCGGAGGCCATCCAGCCGCCCACCGCGCTTCCTACGCAGGCCGAGGAGAAGGGCGGTGAGGGCCCCGAGCGCACCGTTCCGGGCGATGATCAGCGCGACCTGTGGGTCAGCCACCGCCACGGGGCTGACCCATACCGGCGTCCCCGCCAGCCCCGCGTACCACACACCGAAGTAGTTGGCGGCCCCCAGCGACGCGAGCACGAGAAGGATGGGAACGGTCACGAGCCAGGCGATGGCTCCATGCAGAATCGACGTCTCCGCATGGCGTGCGCCGAGGATCTTGCCCGCGGCCCACCCACCGACGGCGAAGGCGAAGAAGGCCCCGCACACGCTGAGCACGAGCGCCCACATGTGAAACTTGCGCCAGGAGACGATATGGGCTTCCTGGTAAGCGCCGATGGCCGTGCCGATCAACCCGAAGACGAGGCCGACGGCCAGGGCGGCGAGGGCGCCTACCCAGACCGCGGACCAGTTCACCGGCCAGCTCACCGTTTCCCACCGCTGCACGCCTCTTGGATCTGGCATCGCCCTGCCCTCCTGTCGCCTTCGGGGAGTCATCTCTTGCGCCACCACGCTAAGCCGCCTTCTTGCGGCCGGCCTTGAGCCTCGGGAAAACCTGGGTCTTGTAGAACTGCATGAAGCCGGCCTGGTCGGGACCAACCTGGTGCACGCAGACATGGTCATAGCCCGCATCGGCGTATTCCTCGAGCGCGTCGAGGTGCTCCTTGGGATCCGGGCCACAGACCATGGACTCCGCCATCGCGTCTTCCGTGACGAGCTCCGCCACCGCCTCGAAGTGAGTGGGAAGCGGCAGCTCCCAGGCGAGGAAGCGTCCATGGCCTGGATGGGCCACCGCTCCCGTGCCATCTGCCTCGCCTTGGCTTCATCCTTACCCCAGCAAACCGTGAGCTCTCCGTAGCAGGGCCGACGGGCCCCGCCTTCTTGCGGTATTCCCGGAGAAGCTTCTTGTCAGGCTCGGTACCGATCATGCCGTCGCCGTGCTCGGCCGCGATCTCCGCGCTCCTCGACCCGCCCACCGCGACCACGAGCGGCGGCGCCTGGGGCGGCAAGGTATAGATCCGTGCGTTCTCCAGCGTGTAGTAAGAGCCGCGATAGCTCTGAAAGCCTCCCTGCCAGAGCCGGCGGATGATGTGGATGGCCTCGACCAGCCGTGCCTGGCGGATCTCGGTCTCGGGCCATCCCTGTCCGACGATGTGCTCGTTGAGGTTCTCGCCTGTCCCGACGCCGAGAAAGAAGCGGCCGGGCATCATGACGGCCGCGGTGGCCGCGGCCTGCGCGACGATGGCGGGATGGACCCTCACCGTCGGACAGGTCACGGCCGTTCCCAGCCGCAGCCGCTTCGTGGCCTGCGCGATCGCCCCGATCACGCTCCATACGAAACGGGCTTTGGCCCTGGCGATCGATCCACGGATGAAAGTGATCCGAGATCATCGCGAAGCCGAACCCGTGCTCCTCCGCGAGAGCTGCGAAACGGACCAAGTCATTTGGCCCATGCTCCTCGCTGGAGAGCTTGTAGCCGATTTCCATCAGGGAATCCCCGCTCCACGACGGCCACCCGTGACGAGATGGACCACGAGCATCACGATACCGATGAGAAACAGGATCCACGAGATCTGCGAGGCCACCGCGGCTATCCCGAAGAGTCCGAGGACGCCCGCGATGAGCCCGACCACGAGGAAGATCAGCGCGTAATAGAGCATTGGTTTGCCCTCCTTGGCGAAGAACAATGGCAACTGTCGTGCCAGCCCTTCAAGTGACTGAAACGCGGGGAAGTTACGTTGATGCGGAGGATGCATCACGAACTCATACCGTTCGACGCGGTAATTCCAACCTGCGCCGAACGGCTATCTGAAGAGGCTCTCGAACCAGCCGAAGATGCGGGGCAGCCCATCTCGCACGGTGGCGTCACAGCCTTCGCTGACCACCGAGCCTTCACGAAACGCCTCCTGCACCACGTCGTCACTGCCGCACCAGAACGAGACGCGGCGGCCGGTGACGCGATCGACCTGTGCGAGGACCACGCCGGGCGGCGGGGTGAAGTCCGCGGGGGCGGCTCGACGGACCGCGGCCTGCATGATCGGTCCCCAGATCGGCAACGCGGCCTGCGAACCGGTGAGCCCGAGCGACGTGCCGTCGTCCACTCCCACCCACACTCCCACCACCAGGTTCGGCGTGTACCCGACGAACCAGGCGTCCCGCAGCCCATCAGGTGGTTCCTGTTTTCCCCGCCGTCACGTCCTGGAGGCCCCACGCGGAGCTGCCCGCTCCCGTCCCTCGGCGCATCACGCCCCGGAGCAGGTGCGTGATCATGAACGCCGACTCGGCCGATACGGCGCGATAGGAGGCCGGAAGAGGCCCCAGCGGCGGCACCCCGGGGTCGCCCGCGGCCAGTCCAGTGGGGACCATGCGAATGCCGCCGTTGGCGAGCGTAGCGAAGGCGCTGCTGATCTCGAGGAGGGTCACCTCGGATGTGCCAAGAGCGAGGGACGGCACCGGAGTGAGCGGGTGCTCGATGCCCACGGCCTGAGCTCACCTCGGGCAGCCACGCGCCGCGCCCCCACATCCATGGTGACGCGCACCGCGGGAATATTCAGCGATTGCTCAAGGGCTCGCCGAACCGTGACCGGCCCATGAAACTGTCCATCCATGTTCCGCGGCTCCCAGTTGTCGCCGCCGGCCCGCACCGACAGGGGCTCGTCGGCGAGCAGGGAAGCCGGGGTGAGCCCGGTGCCGCGACGCTCCGCCTCGAAGGCGGCCAGATAGACGAAGGGCTTGAAGATCGATCCCGGCTGGCGCGCGGCCCGCGTCGCCCGATTGAACGGGCTTTCCCGTAGTGACGGCCGCCCACCATGGCCCGTATCTCCCCCGAGTTCGGGTCAATGGCGAGGGCGGCCGCCTGTACCCGGCCCGCGAGTTGTGGCCGTGCCTTTTCGATCCGCGCGATGCCCTGGCGTAGGGCGGTTTCCGCCGCTCTCTGCAGAGCCGGATCGAGTGAAGTCTGGACCCTCGTCTCCCCGACACGGGAAGCGCGGCGCGGCGACCGAACTCCGCGGCCACGAAGTCCACGAAGTACGGAGCGGTGCGGCCCGTCTCCGGCGCCGGTCGGGGCAAGGGCCGCGCGAGGGCTCTCCGCGCCGTCTCGACCGGGAGGAGATGATTGTCGCGCATCGCGACGAGGATCTCGTCGCGCCGCTGCTTCGCCTCGGGCCGCGAGCCGCTGAGTAACCGATTGGGCGCGCGAATGGCGCCGGCCAGCCACGCCGCCTCCTGTACCTCGACCGCGCCCAGATCCCTGCCGAGGAAATGCTGGGCCGCCGCCGGAAGCCCATGAACAGGCACGTCGCCCGCCTGCCGAGGTATACGGTGTTGAGATACGTCTCGAGGATGCGCTTCTTCGAGTAGCGGGCCTCGAGCATGAGGGCAATGGCCGACTCGCTCAGCTTCCGCGTCCACGTCCGCCGCGTGTCGAGAAACACCGTGCGGGCTACTTCGCTGGGTGATGGTTGCTGCCGCCCTGGCGGACCTCGTTCTGCTTCAAGTTCACGTGGAAGGCGCGGGCCACCGCCACCGGATCGATGCCGGGATGGGTCCAAAGCGGCGGTCTTCGGCGGTCAGCACCGCGTCAATGACCTCCCGAGGAATCTTCTCCAGGGACATCCAGGTCTGCGCCTTGTGGCTGGGATAGATGACCTCCACCATCTCGGCCCCCGCGTAGAGCCTGACCTCGGGCTCGCTCACTCCCGGCTCGGGAAGTGAGTAGGCCAGGATGCCGCGGTGGCCGCGGCCGCTACGCTCAACCCAGTGACAACGAGAAGGATCGCCGCCGCCGTCCGCACACTTCTTCTCGGCCGAAGTCGTGACATGCGGATCGTGACGAGCATCCCCTGTGCCAAATCGTCAGGGCGCTGCGTCACGATATCCAGTGAGAACTACGCAGTAAGAAGTACCGGCTTCCAACCCACGTTCGTGACCTCGATCATGAAGTCCTCCTCTCGATCGCCCGATACGCGTCAAGCCAAAACAGCCCAGGCGCAGGCACGGCCTTTGCTCAGGCAGACGCCGATCGACCGAGAAACCGAGCTGGATAAGCGCTGGACTAGGAGAAAGGTGTGAACGTGATGGGACGATACGGTTCTGATTCGTCAAGAAACTACATGGCCGCTCTCCGCTATCGCGGTCATGGTGCTCACGACCGCCGTCGCGTTCCTCCCTGTTGCGGCGTTCGCGCAAGCCATCAGCAAAGGGGGCGAAGCGGCAGGACGGGCACGGCCGCTCGAGCTCGTGAAATCCTCGTTCGCCCGTGTGATGGAGGCGGAGGGCGGGCAGCGGCAGGCAGAATTCGCCGGGTGACCGAGCAGCTCTTCGACTTCCATGAGATGTCGCGGCGGATGCTCGGCGTGCACTGGCAGGAAGGATCAGTTCCTCAGCAGGAAGAATTCGTTCAGCTCTTCACCGAGATGCTCGAGCGCATGTACTTGACGAATATCGCGAGCTTGCCGCTGGCCGCGAGTGAAGTTCGAGGGCGAGCTGATCTCGGGGGACTATGCGCGCGTCAGCTCCCGGATTGCCGGCCGCCGTGGAGACACGTCGGTCGAGTACCGGCTGGTGGACCACGACGGGCAGTGGGTAATCTACGACATCGCCGTCGAGGGAGTGAGAACCTGGTTTCGAGCTATCGCAGCCGGAGTTCAATTCGATACTGCGCAGCTTCCTTCGCCTCGCTTCTCGAGCGGCTGCGGAGCCGGGAGGCGGAGCGCCCGAATCGAGCAGGGGCCGTAGAGGGACATCATGGTACGCATGACATCCGATGGATCGATCCATCTGCGCCCCGTCGATTCCGCGTCGATGAGTCGACCTCCTCGAAGCGCTCGAGGAACGCGATCGCAACCTCTACGCCGATCATGAGCGCGTGCCACTCGGTACCGGAGCCATCCTGCACGAGCAGCTCCAGCTTCTCGGGCCGGCAAGCATCCTGAAGTGGTGCGGAGTGCGGTGAGCCGCTGGCACGGGATCCTTGGAGAGATCAAGAGGCTCGCCGGCAATCTTTGAGGAAGAGGCCCCGCGCCGGCGGGAGCCCGGCGCGGGGTGGGGCTTCGATCCGCTGATGTTGTTCTTACCGGGTGATTCCTTCCGTCCTTCGTCGACCAATACGCGAGGAGCTCCCTGTGGCCGGTTTCCGACGTCCTGGCCTTGGCATGCTCTTGGCAACTGTCAAAAGCGACGACACCTAACGGGACGGCAAGGGCGCCATCGAAGTAAGGGCATCCGATCATGGGACTGTGGGCGATCAAGTACTCTGACGAGCATCAAGAAGTGGTGGGTGGACGTCGGTCCTCCAGGAGCGCCGCCGCGCGGTGGCGCGGGAGCAGATCGGCGAGCCGCGTGATAACCGAGGGCTTCGGCGAGCGTCACCGGCCTCGTCCTCGCGCGGCAGGACGAGGCATTCCGCCGACGCGCTCGAGGACTGGCCGAGCGGACACCCCGGTCATTCTCACCAGGCGCGGAGCTCGGGCCGGACTCCTCGCTGTCGACCTCGTCGTGAGCCGGCGCCTCCGCATCGCGCAGGTCTCCCCGCTCTACGAGCGGGTGCCGCCGGCTCTGTACGGAGGCACGGAGCGGATTGTCGGCTATCTCACCGAGGAGCTGGTCAAGCGCGGGCACCGACGTGACGCTCTTCGCGAGCGGCGACTCGCGGACGGAGGCCAAGCTCGTGGCCCCGGCGCCCCGCGCTCTGCGCCTCGATGCTCGCCGCCGGGACGACCTGGTCTTTCCACCTGCTGGAGCTGGCCCGCGTCTTCGAGCACTCCGCGCGAATTCGACATCATCCATTGCCACATCCGGCCACCTCGCATTTCCGTTCTCGCGTCTGGCCGGAGCGTCCAGCCTCCACACGCTGCACGGGCGCCTCGACCTTCCCGACACGTTTCCGATCTTCCGCCATTTCCGTGACGAGCCGCTCGTGTCGATCAGCCATGCGCAGCGTCGCCCCTTCAAGGGCCTCGGCGTGACGTGGGCGGGCACGGTCTACCATGGCCTCCCGCTCGCGACAGTATCCGTTCTCGCCGGCTGCGGCGGGACTACCTGGCCTTTCTCGGCCGGATCTCGTCCGGAGAAGCGGCCGGATCTCGCCATCGCCCTCGCCAAACGCCTCGGCATCACGCTCAAGATTGCCGCCAAGGTGGATCCGGTCGATCAGGTCTACTTTGATCGGGATATCAAGCCGCTCCTCGACCACCCGCTCATCGAGTTCATCGGAGAGATCGGCGACGACGACAAGCCAGATTTCCTGGGCGGGGCCCGGCCCTCGTGTTTCCGATCGATTGGCCCGAACCGTTCGGCCTGTCGTCATGATCGAGGCGCTCGCGTGCGGCACGCCCGGTGATCGCGCGCGGCTGCGGCTCCGTCCCCGAGGTGGTCGTCGACGGGCGGACCGGGATTCGTGGTGGACACGCTGGAGGAGATGGAAGCGGCGGTGAAGGCGGTGCGATCAGATCGACCGCGCGGAATGCCGCCGGGACGTGGTGAGCGCGCTTCAGCGTGGAGCGGATGGTGGATGGCTACGAGTCCATCTACCAGAGCGTGGCCGGCGCACGCTCGCTCGCGCATGAGCGAACCGCATCCCGGACGACTCGATCTCGGTCGGCGACCACTACTACATCCTTGCCTCCGACGCTTCACCGCCGACCTGCCCAAGCTCGTCCTCAAGCACGACGAGGCGTTCTTCGTCGCCGGATCGGCGCGGGCGACTTTCCTGCGGTGCCCGACAGCGAGTTCGGCTTCTACGTGGGCGGGACCCGCTTCCTCGACCGTTTCGATCTGCGGATCCACGGCCAGCGTCCGCTCGTCCTGAACGCCGCGGTGTCCGACGACAATCTCCAGGTCGCCATCGACCTCACCAATGCCGACGTCCATGACGGCGACACCGTGGTCATGGTCCGGGCGGACGCTGTCACCTCGCCCGCCGGCTCACCCTCTATGGACGGGAGCTCTGTGAAGCCCTGTGGATCGAGGCTTCGCGACCGAGGCGGTGCCGGCTCGACCTCGACTGGCGCTTCGGGGCGGATTTCGCCGACGTCTTCGAGGTTCGCGGGCTCAAGCGGGAGCGCCGTGGCCGTTCATCTGCCGCCGCTCGTCGAAGGAGGCGACGGTACGGCTGCCCTATCGCGGGACTGGACGGCGTGGAGCGCGCGAGCGTTCTCGCCTTCGAGCCGCGGCCGAAGGAGCTGTCGGCGGGCACGGCGGTGTACCGGCTCATCGTTCCCGCCGGGCGGCAGGCTCGAGATCTCGGTCACCGTGGTCGCCCTGGAGATCGCCGAGGACGGTACAGAGCCGCTTGAGCCTCCCGAGATCGTGCGCCGTCGCCGGGAGGAGCGCGCGCAGCGCCATGACGAGACGACCCGCATCGCCACCGCTCACGGCGGGCTGACGGGCTGGCTCCGGCGCTCCCGGGGTGACCTGCACATGCTCGTGACCGATACGCCGGAGGGCTCGATTCCCTACGCGGGCATTCCGTGGTACGTGGCGGCCTTCGGACGCGACAGCCTGATCACGGCGCTGCAGATGCTGCCGCTTCGAGCCGCTGATAGCGCGGGGTACCCTGCGGTTCCTCGCCCGTCACCAGGGCACCCGCGACGATCCGTTCACCGACCGGAGCCGGCCGCATTCTCCACGAGCTCCGCGCAGGCGAGATGGCGGCCTGTCGCGAGATCCCGTTCATCCCGTACTACGGGTCGGTGGACGCGACGCCGCTGTTCGTCGATCCTGCTCGCGGAGTACCTCCGGCTGGACGGGCGACCATTTCCTCGCCGAGGAGCTGCGGCCGCACCTCGACCTCGCTCTTCGCGCTGGATTCTGCGGACCGGGACCGGACGAGGGCTATTTGACGTATGCGCGCCGATCGCCGGTGGGTCTGGGCAACCAGGGATGGAAGGACTCCCACGACGCGATCATGCATGCCTCCGGCGAGCTCGCCGCCGCGCCCATCGCGCTCGTGGAGGCGCAGGGGTACAAGTACGCCGCGCTCCTCGGGGAGCGGAGATCGCCGAGACGCTCGGCCGGGGCGAGCGCGCGCCCGGCTGCGGGACACCGCGCGACGCCTTCGAGAGCGGTTCGAGGCGGATTTCTGGCAGGAGGCGGAGGGCTTCTACGCCCTGGCCCTGGACGGCGAGGGCAGGCCGTGCCGGGTGATCAGCTCAATCCGGCCCACTGCCTGTGGACGGGCATCGTGGACGAGCGACGAGCGGAGGCAGTGGCCGACGCGCCTCATGGCCGAACGAGATGTTCTCGGGCTGGGGCCTCCGCACGCTGTCCACCCGGGAGCGGCTCTACAATCCCAATGAGCTACCACAACGGCTCGGTGTGGCCGCACGACACCGCCATCGCCGCCGCCGGTCTCCGGCGATACGGCCGGACGGATCGCGCTTCCTGTCGCTGGCCGGCGCCCTGTTCGACGCGGCCCTCGAGTGGGAAGGCGCGCGCATGCCCGAGCTCTTCTGCGGGGATTCGCCCGCTCGCCGGCCTCGGGCCTACGCGCTATCCGTCGCCTGCTCCCCGCAGGCGTGGGCGGCCGGCGTACCCTTTCATCTCCTGGGGGCCATGCTTGGTCTCTTCCCGACGCGCGGGAGAATCGCCTCAGCCTCATTCATCCCGTGCTGCCCCCTGGCTCGACCGGGTCGAGATCCACGACCTCCGCCTGGGGAGCTCGAGCCTCGACTTCGTGGTGTCGCGAGGAAGCCAGACGGCCGCGGTGGAGCTTCTGTCGCGCCGGGGAGACGCCGAGCTGATCGTTCGGCCCTAAGGCGCGGGTAGGTGCGACCGGGAAAATCTGACGCGATGCTCGAGAGTCTCAGAAGGCGGAGTCCCCTAAAGCCTCAGAATCGCAATGCTATTTCGTGGCACGCCGCTTGCCATTCTAGGAAGCCATGAGCGACCTCAAGCGGAAATACTGGTGAACGACGTTCTGGAGCGCGCGGCAGCGCTGTCGTATTACCTCCTGTTCGCTCTCGTGCCGGCCTTGCTCTGCGCCGTCTGGCTGGCATGAGGGTAGCCAGCAGCACCCGTCCAGCCGAGCGGGAAGGGGCGAGGCGGGAGATACGCAGCCGGCGTCATCGCCGCGCCCTCGAGCTGCTCATCCGGCTCGACATCCCGTTTCTGGTCGGAGGGGGCACGCCCTCCGCCACTACACGGGCGACGTGCGCGGCACCAAGGACCTGGACGTCTTCGTCCGGCGCGGCGATGCGCTCGCCTTGCTGGAAGGCCTGGCCGCCGGAGGCTTCGAGACCGACCTGACGTTTCCGCACTGGCTGGGAAGGCGGAGATCGAAGGGGACTACATCGACGTCATCTACAGCTCCGGTAACGGCCTCGCGGAGGTGGACGACCAGTGGTTCGAGCATAGCCGGCCCGCCACGGTGCTGGGCGTCCCGGTCCGGCTGTGCCCGCCCGAGGAGATCATCTGGTCGAAGGCGTTCATCATGGAGCGCGAGCGCTACGACGGCGCGGACATCTCGCACCTGATCCGAGCCTGCCAGGGGCGTCTGGACTGGCCCCGGCTGGTCGCGCGCTTCGGTCCCGCACTGGCGAGTTCTCCTGAGCCATATCACGCTCTTCGGCTTCATCTATCCCGGCGAGGTGGGAGCGATCCCGCACGACGTCACCGTCGGCCTGTGCCGCCTCCTCGAGCGCGACGCCAGACGCCCGCCCTCTGACCAGCGCGTCTGCCAGGGAACACTGCTCTCGCGCGAGCAGTACCTCACCGACGTGTCTCAGCTGGGGGTATTCGGATGGACGCATCATTCCCCGGGCCAGATGACGCCCGAGGAGGTCGCCCACTGGACGGCGGCCATCGAGGCGCCGAAGGAAAAAGAAGACAGAACGGAAGAGCCGACGGGAGGTGGCGATGCGCGTAGCGGCCGTCGGTGACGTTCATTGCAAGAAGACGTCGACGGGCGCCTTTCAAGGGTTGTTCGCGGCCATGGCGGCGGCCGCCGACGTCATCGTTCTCTGCGGCGATCTGACCGATCTCGGACTGGCCGAGGAGGCGCGGGTTCTCGCCAAGGAGCTGAGCGCCGCCAAGACCATCCCGGTGGTCGCCGTGCTCGGCAACCACGACTACGAGTCCGGCGAGACCGATCAGGTGAAAGGCATCCTCACCGATGCCGGAGTGACCCTGCTGGATGGCGACGCCCTGGAGATCGACGGCGTCGGCTTTGCCGGGGCCAAGGGACTGGGCGGCGGGTTCGGCCAGCGGGCGCTCCAGCCCTGGGGCGAGGACATCATGAAGCGCTTCGTGCGGGAAGCCGTGGACGAGGCGCTCAAGCTCGAGTCCGGTCTCGCGAAGCTCCGCACGTCGCAGCGGGTGGTGGTGCTCCACTACTCCCGGTGCGGGACACCGTGGAAGGGGAGCCCTCGGAGATTTTCCCGTTCCTCGGCTCGAGCCGCCTCGAGGAGCCGCTCCTGCGCTATCCGGTGAGCGTGGTCTTTCACGGCCATGCGCATCGGGGCAGGCCAGAAGGTCGAACGCGGACCGGGGTGCCCGTCCACAACGTCTGCCTGCCCCTGCTCCTCGAAGCCGCCCCGGAGCGGCCGGCCTTTCGCCTCGTCGATCTCGACCAGCTGGCGGCGACCCCGGCCGAGGTGACCGCGGCCTCGGGGTGAGCCCGCCGCGGAGCTTAGCTCTCGCGGTACGCGGCGAAGTGGCCGTAGAGCTTCACGGGATGGCTCAGAGGCTCGGGCACGGTCACCGTCGCCGGGTGGATGAAGAACGTGTGCATCTCGTGCTCTGACGGCCCGGCGTGAGCGCCGCGCTCCTCGATGAACGAGACGTCGCTTCCCGGGGCCCCGATCCCGTAGACCACGAGGTCACCCGCGCTCCGCATGGCCATGAGATCGCGAAGTCCGGAAAGCACGAGCTGCCGGTCCGCCCGCTCCGCGAATGGGCCGTCCGCGCCATCGTGGTCCAGGGATACCTCCTGGCCCCGCCACCAGCACACGGGGCCCCTCGCCGACCTCGCGAGGACGAGACCGATGCCGGCATGCTCGGAGAGACGGGCGGCGGCGCGGGGATGCCGGCGCTCGATCTCCTCGAGGGGAGGGGCTCCGCGTCGTCGAGAAAGTAGACGAAGGCATTGGGCCCGGCGGTGATGATGCGGACGATCTCGCCCGCGCCGTCGCGGGAGATTTCAACCGAACGCTGTCGCTCGACGTGATTGAAGAATCGCTGAAGGATCCCCGTGAGTCCGGCCGCCGGTAGCTGACGATCTGCCGGGCCACGCCCACGTGCACTCTCCTCGGAGGGTCCGTTCGCCCGTCCTGGGCACTCAGGATGTCCCGGGTCACCTGCTCGAGAGAGCGTCCTCCGGAGACCTGGGGAAAGGCGCGGGTGGTCGTCTGGCCGTGGTCGGAGAGGATATAGAGATCGTACTGATGCTCGGGCAGGCGCTCGATGATCCGGGCGAGCTGGCCGATGGCATTGTCGATGTGCCGGAGGGCGCGCAGGGGCGGAGCGGTGGGTGGGACCGAACTCGTGGGCGAACACGTCGTAGTCGAGGAAGTTGACGTAGACGGCGGGGATACCGCGGTAGAGGTCCGCCGAGACACTGAGGGTGAAGAGCTCCCGCACCCAGATGGAAAACACGATCTTGAGGCCGAGCCAGCGGAGTCCATCAGGGCTCGCGCTGTCCGGATGAGCGATCACCCGCACGACGAACCGCGCGAGCTCCACCGCGGTCAACCAGAGACACTTCGCGATCACCCAGCCGAGCAGCACCACGGAGAGGCCCAGCCTGAGCAGGGGCAGGCCGGCCCGGGTCGGCTTCATGAGCCGGGCGAACGTCAGGAGGCTGTTCTCGGCCCCGCCGGTGAAGACACAGCCATAGCACGAGCCGCCCTCGAGGAATTCCCGCCGGCCTGCGGCGACACTCGTCTCCACGAAATCGGCCGCCCCCGCGTCCGGGAAATGGAGCTCGCGGCGGGCGCGCTTGTCATAGTAGTGGAAGCCCGGGATATCCGGCTTGACCCCGTACATGGCGGCGGCCTGAAAGGCCGGAGTCGACGAGGGCAGCCCGACGGACATCGGAAGGCGGAGGAATCGGCCGCTCGCCATGAGTCGCGCGGCATTGGGAATGCCCCCGCCTTCAGCGCGCCCTCGAACACCTCTCGGGAGAGCCCGTCGATCTGGACGACGAGAAACCGGCGTCGCGCGTTCTCGTCGGTCGGCCCCAGCCGGGCCCACCGGGCGATTCGATCCACCAGTCCCTGGAGAGCGAGAACGAGGTCGTCGAGCATGTCCCGGCGATCCTACATCAGTCGTTCTCGTTACCAGGCAAGAGTCTCCCCGGGCCGGGAGATCCATATGACGTCGGGATCGAGCTCCCGCCGCGAGACCTCCGCGGCGATGCGCCGGGGTGGCTCGTCATAAGGTTCCCGGGCCAGCATGAAAGTGCCCCAGTGGATGCCGATGAAGCGCTTGGCCCGGAGGTCGGTCCAGGCCTGGAGCGCTTCCTCGGGCGAGATGTGGACGGGGCGGGCGATCTTCCGCGGCGTGTAGGAGCCAATGGGCAGGGCGGCGAGGTCGAAGGGCCCCAGAGCGTCTCCGATGTCCTTGAAGTGCGAGTAGTAGCCGGTGTCTCCCGCGAAGTAGAAGCGCTGGGAGCCCAGAATCGCCCACGATGCCCACAGCCGGCGCCCCTGGTCGACCATGGTGCGGCCTGAGCCGTGCTGGGCGGGAGTACAGATGATGGTCAGCCCTTTGAGGGAAACCGACTGTCCCCACCCGAGCTCGACGGCGTTGGTGATACCCCGATCGGCCAGCCACGCCTTGATGCCCCACGGCACCACGAAGGTCGGATTGAAGAGCTCGGAGAGTCGTCGCACCGGTGGGCTCGTCGAGGTGATCGTAGTGATCGTGGGAGATCAGGACGAAGTCGATCGGCGGAAGATCCTCGAGGCGCAGGGGAGGCGGCGTGAAGCGTTGGACACCCACCAGCCCGCCGAAGGGACCGCTGCGCTTGTTCCAGTTCGGATCGGTGAGGAAATTCACCCCGTCGAGCTGGACGAGGAGGGTCGAGTGGCCGATCCATGTCACGGTAGCCTCGTGCACATTGTCCCGGAGCGCCCGCAGATCGGGAGCCACGGAGGCGAGGGGAGCCACCCGTGATTCGGGAACGAGCCACGTCCCCCCACGATGAGGGAGTGCAGTCGCTCGTAGTACGAGGCGCGCTTGTAGGCGGGGTCGAGATTCCGGAAGGCGTGTCCCGACCGAGGGACAGTGGCGAGCCCGGGGACCGAAGCGATGACCGGATCGGGGAAGCGGGGCCGGCGGTGGTCGTCCCGCCCGTCATGCCGGCGAGGATCAGAAGCAGTCCAGAGGCACAAAGCGCGCGAAGGGTGGGCGAACCTCTCACAATTTCGAGCGTACCGGAGATGTCAAGCGCCGTCGAGCTACATCTGGCCCCGAACCGGAATCGAGAGCATTTCGAGGAAGCGGCTCATGAAGCCGCGGTCCTTCCAGCCGTCGTAGGTGATTTGCTTGGAGCGCGAGACGTCATCGCTGAACACTCCGCTCGAGCCGCTGGGCCACCCCTTGGTTGTAGACGACGAGATTGATCTCGTCGTTGAGGGCGAAGGAACGGCGGTCCAGGTTGGTACTGCCCACCGTGGCCCAGCGGCCGTCCACCACCATGGTCTTGGCATGGAGGAGGGCCGGACTGTACTCGTACACCTTGATGCCCGACTGGAGCAGCCGTCCGAGCTCCCAGCGGCTGGCCTGGCGGACCAGATTGTGATCGATGGCGCCGGGAAGCAGGATCTTGACGTCCACGCCCCGTCGCGCCGTTGCGATAAGTGTCTCGATCATCTTCTCGTCGGGGAGGAAGTAGGGATTGGTTATGTAGATGGACCGCTTCGCCGAGGCCATGGCGAGCAGGTACATGGTATAGACGGCCGCGCTGCCCCCCGCGGGTGAGCTGCGGACGGCCTGCGCCGCCACCTCGCCCTTCGACTCCATCAGTCCAGGAAAATAGTCTCCGCCGCCCAGCGCCACCCCGGTGGCCTCGAGCCAGTTCTCGGCGAACGCTCCCTGGAGCTGCTCGACCACCGGCCCCTCCGTCCATACATCCGTGTCGCGCCAGTGGTCCTCCTGTCGCCCGTTGCCGCCCCATTTTCCGCTCGTCCCCGAGCCACCGGTGATGCCCACTTGCCCGTCGGCCACGAGAATACGGCGGTGGTTTCTGAAGTTGACCTTGTCGACGGCGAAGGAGCCCAGAGGGCGGAAGCTCTCCACACGGCACCCCGCGTCGACCATGCGTTGCCGATATTCGGGAGGCATGGAGTAGGCACCCACCGCGTCGAGAAGCACATTGACGGGGAGCCCACCCCGGCAGCGCTCGGCGAGGGCGTTGGCGATGTCTTCCGAGGGCTTGCCTTCCTCCCACACGTACTGGGCGTAGTTGATGCTCTTCCTGGCCGCCTTGATGATGCGCAGCTTGGCAGGAAAGATCTCGTCTCCGTTCAGGAGAATCTCCACGCGATTGCCGGAGACCACGGTGGTGCCGGCATAGGCGGAGAGGGTGGAGGCAAAGGTGGGATTCCCCACCTCGAGGCTGGGAAGCGTCAGCACGGGCTCCTGATGGGCGCACCCCGCTCCCGACACGACAATGGCGAGGGCGAGGGCCCGGAGAAGATGGAGGCGGTGACGTGGCATGCCCCGGTGCCCCCGCCTGCCCAACCCACTCACAGCTTCTTGAGCGCTTCGATACGGTCCCCGGTGGCCGGATGGGTGGCGAAGAAGCCGCCGCCACTTGCGCCCTCACTCTGCATGAGCCAGGTGAGCGTGTCGATCATGACTTCCTTGGGCTGACCAATCCGCTTGAGCAACACCACGCCGTGCTTATCGGCGTCGTACTCTTCCTTGCGGCTGTAGCTTCGCGTGATGAGGGTGCCCGGGATTTGCGCGATCTGGCCGGTCCCGGGAAAGATCTGATCGAGGATGATCGCCCCAATCCCGGTGACCGCCCCGAGAGCCTGGGCCTTGGCCACGTGACCCAGGTCGTCGTGCGCCACCTCGTGAGCGAGCACGGCCATGAGCTGCTGGTCGTTCGCTTTCTGAAGGAGGCCGGCCGTGACTAAGAACTCACCCCCACCCGCGCTCGCCGCGTTGATTTCCTGATCGCTCGTGACCGCCACCTTCACCTGGTTGAGAGGCCGCGGATGGTCCATGGCCTGGATGAGCGGGACCATGATCCTCTTGATTCGCTCCGCCTGGGCGGCATCGACCGGAACCGTCTTCGTCGCGGGCGCTCCCGCGGAGGGAGGGCCCGAGGGCGTGCGGCCCGACGGGGAGCCGGACGGGCCGGAGGTGCTGCTGGTTGCGCAGCCGGACAGGAGCACAATGCCGCACAGCACTGCGACGACGGATGTCGTGGTCCTCGATGTCCAGCGCGTCATGTTCATTCCTCTCGTTAGCTCATCCGCGGACGGATGGCCTCTTGTCCGGCCTGAAGGGTGGAGCTGACCTGCTCCTTCGCTCGATCAAGCACCTCGCCCGCCTTCTCCTCGACGGTCTGAAGCTTCTCGACCGCCCGGTCACGGACGTCCCGTGTCTTGTTGTCGAGGTAGTCCCGCAACTCGTCGCCCCAGTACCACATAGCCAGAGCCCCCGCCACCGCGCCTACCAGGAACTTCATCATTTGGTCCTCCGTGTTCGTCCCATTGAGTGATGTGCTTCTGGCAACCACCAAAGCAAGAGGGTGCCACGGAGGCACGGGCTTTACGCTGCCGATTACGTTTGGCACCGCATCCAAACCAAATCACCGCGCGAGGCCACGACACGTTTCTTCCCGGTCGCCGTTACCGGATTCTGCGGCAGCTCCGGCATCTCCGTTGCACCCCGGTGGAGGTACAAGGAGGACACGCCATGCATGTCAAAAGGCTCCAGGAAGTTGAAGGCCAGCGACGGCTTGCGATTGTCTTCAGCAGCGGGGAAGAGATGGTTCGTGGTCTCACCGACCTCGCGAGAGATCAGCAGATTTCCACCGCGCACTTCACCGGAATCGGCGCGCTGCGTGCCGGCATCCTCGGCTACTTCGACGTCACGAAACGGGAATATCGGAGGTTCGGCATCGACGAGCAGGTCGAGGTGCTCTCCCTCACCGGCAACATCGCCCTGGAAGGAGAGCGGCCAAAGGTGCACGCCCATATCGTGGTCGGCCGCTTCAATGGATCGACCCTTGGAGGCCATCTCCTCGAGGCTCACATTCGACCGACCCTCGAGATCGTCCTCGTGGAGTCTCCCCACTACCTGCGGCGCACCTTCGACCCGGCGAGCGGGCTCGCCCTCCTCGACCTCTCGCCGGAGACGCCCCCCGCGAGATGAGGCGCGGCCTATTCCGCCGACGTCATCACTTCCCGGAGGGAACGATGATGCTGGCGGAAGAGCAGACCGAGCATCACCACGGCGGCCACGAGGTTGGCCCCGAGGATCGACCACGGCTCGAGAGTGTGGAGGAGCCACGAGCCGAGAATCTGGAGGGCGGCCAGCGCGGCCACCTCGAAGCAGCAGAAGAGCATGAACACGCCAAAGAGGACGTGCCGGTCGCCATCCGAGAGGGCGAAGAGGCCGGCCGCCATCAGGCCGAAGGCCACAAACACGGCGGCGTGGAAGATGGTGTACTGGATCACCAGGCCGGGCGTGATCACGAGCGCGGCGGGGTCACGCAGCCCGTGGAAGAGGGCGGCGCCGAGGAGGGCGGGAGTGCGGAGGGGTGTCCCCGCCGCCACGTCGTACAGGAAGAACCAGAGGGCTACGCAGGCCGCGCCCGCGAGCCCGACGAACAGACCTTCGGAAAGGATCCTCGTGCGTCCCATGTGCCTATTCTCCTTTCCCGCTGGCGGCTTGCCGCCCGCTACGACTGGTTTCCCGCTCGAAACCGGGGAGTATCGCCTTGAAGAAGGCATTCTGGACCAGCTTCACGATGGCCTGCATGGTTCCCACCTTCGGATTCTCGAGCGGGCCCGAGATGTCGGTCTTGGTCGCAACCTCTTCCCGCGGGCGATTCTCGAGGATCTTCCCCACGCCTCCCACCACTCGCTCGTACATCTTCTTCATGAAGGACTTGTCCTTGTCCTGGCGCGGGTCGTACACCACCATGTCCTTGAAGAAGGGCTTGACGTAGCCTTCGATGGCCCCGTCGTGCACGCTCAGCTCCGAGTAGAAGAAGAAGCGGCCCTCCGTCACGTCGAACTTGCCGTACGCGCGAAGGAGGTCGTTCATGCTCGGCATCTCCACGTCGTCGATCCGCACGGACAGGTCGAAGGCGGGGCCGGCCGTCTCCGCCCGAAACGTCGCGTCGACCACCGCCGAGCCGGATCCCATGAACTTTCCCTTGAGGTGGGCCTTGGCCGGCCCGTCTGCCTTCTGGTTGCTGAGATTGTTCAGGGTCAGATCCGTATCGGCCAGGAACACCCGGTAGGGCGGAGTCACCGCCTTGTTCACGTATCCGAAGGTGCCGTGGACGATGCGGAGCTCGTCGACCTTGTACCGCAGGTCCGGAGCATTGTTGGCGGTCTTGACCGCCTTCCCGCTTCGGTTCGACGCTCTTGCTCCGCTACCGCCGTCCCCGCGGTGTGGACGTAGTCCACGCGGATGTCCTTGACGGTGGCCTTGGTGATCTCCACCGTCTTGGCCGTCGTGGGCTGACTCGACCGTGCCGTTCGGCGGAGAGCACACCCTTTGTCGACGACGAGGTTGTAGCGGCTCGTGATGGGCTTGAAGTAGTCGAGCTCGATGTCGTTGAGGACCAGGTCGGCGCGGAAGGTCGGATTCGGCTGGCCAGGAAGTTGGCGCGGCCCTTGGCCGACACTCGTCCCGCCTCGAAGACGGCGCCTTCGAGGCGAAAGTCCGAAGGATAGACGCCATCCTTCGACGCGACGTTGCGAATGTTGGTGGCGTCGATATCGAGATTCCGTAGTCGCAGCGGCTTGAAGGGCCCCTGGTCCTGCGTACGTGACGTCGGCCTGCCGGACTCGAAAGTGGTTGATCTTGAGCGGGTAGATCGCCTCGATCGCATCCTCGCCAGCCGCGCTCCTTGACGGGAGTGGGATCGGCGATCTCTTGCCGCGCTTGAGTCAGATTGACGTTCAGCACCGGGTGGTCGATGAGGAAGTCGCCGACCAGCCGCCCGTGAATGAGGGCGCGCCAATGCACGCTCGCGCTGAGGAGCGGGATGCGCGCGACCGGCGGCTCCGGATGCGCGTCCTGCACCACGAGCACGTCCCTCAGGTCGAGCGAGAAGCCCAGGGGATGGAAGTCGAGCTTCTTGAGGTGGACGGTATAGCCTTTCAGGGCGCGATTCATCTTGGCTTCCGTGTAGCGGCGAAGCGGCTCGTCGATGAGAAACGCGATGGCGTACGCGATCAAGAGCACGACGCCCACGACCGCGCCAGCCACGAGCCAGCGCCGTGGAATCGTCCGCAGCTTCTCGAGCCACGAGCCGTGATGGGTCGCGTGAGGCATAGCTCGTGTCGGAGCAAGAGCCATGCCCGCCCAAAGTAACGCCCAGAGTTAGGCGAAGAAGCTCGTCACCTCTCCTCATCCTTCCCGGTAAGACTTTCCGACGCCACTTCGCCGACCGGCTCCCGGGGCACGATCTCGCACTTCCTATGGCTGATCTCCAACTTCACTGCGGCGGCATGCGGCTTGCGTAGAAGCTTGATCGCAGCCCGTACCGAACCGAGACCTGGAAACGGCTCACGAGCGGAGGAACCAATGAGCAAGGGCCAAATGAGCAAAGACCAGAAGGGTAACCAAGCGGCCAAGGGGCAGGACGAAAATCCCCGGCGTCGGAAGAGCGATCGAGACGACGAGCAAAGCCGCCAGGGGATCGGAGCCAGCGCGATCAGCTCGATGATCGGGGCAGGCAGCGTCACATCGGCCACGGCGAGCAGGCGGCGGAGCAGGGAAATCGGCGCCCTCTGAAGAGGGCGATCCGAATGAGGATCTTGGTCGTCCCGTGCGGGTAGGGAGGACGGACCGGATCGTACGAGTCGGGGCCAGTGGGAGGACAAGACCGAGGGCACGTCGCGGCCGTAGCGGCCGAAATCAAGCGCCTCGGCTCGGCGGCGCTGGTCGCCGGGAAGGGCGCATCACGGGAGCTGGGGTCGCCGGCCCCACCTGCGGCCGGGGCACCAGCTCCCATTTTATCCTGTCGATCCACAAAGGAGGCCGCTCGTGAAGGGACCACGGATCGTCATAGGAATCGTGCTGCTCGTGCTCGGTCTCATCTCGTTCGCCTACCAGGGGATCACGTACACGAAGTCCGAGAAGATCCTCGAGGTCGGACCCATCACCGCGAGCAAGGAGACGAAGAAGACGATTCCCTCTCCCCGCTCCTGGGTGGGGCGGCCGTCCTCGGCGGCATTGTCCTTCTCGCCGCGGGAGCCCGGTCGCCGGACCTAGGCGCTGAGGAGAGGAGACGGGGACGTCGCGACAGGACGGGAGGCGATGATTCGCTCGATGCTGTGGGAGTGACGGGTGCCGTCCTGGGCGCAGGTGATGTGGCCTCCTCATCCGTCAGGACCGCCCAGTCGCCGTACACCCGACCGAGGTCGCCCCGGGAGAAGTAGTCGATCTCCTCGCTCTTCTCGTGGTAAACACGCACGTCCGGTGAAGACCACGTGGGCGTGGACTCCGCCGGGTCGCGTCAATACCTTGAGGCGACGGAACAGCCGATGTCGCGCTTCCTTCGGAACATGGTGTATCGCCCCGCAGGAATAGACGAGGTCGAAGCGGCCGGCCACCGGCACATCGAGCATCGAGCAGCACAGCCAGCGAACCTTGACCTTGCGTTCCTCGGCCAGCCGCTGGGCCTTCTTCAGACCGTCGCTCGAGAGGTCGAGGGCAGTGACCTCGAAGCCGCAGGCTGCAAAGTAGACGCTGTCGCGCCCCTCTCCGCATCCGAGGTCGAGCACCCGCCCCCTTCCGGTAGCAGGTCGACGAGCTCCTTCGCGAAGACGGAAGGAGCCTTGCCCCAGATGTACCGATCCGGGGTGCGACCGTACTCACGCTCCCAGGGATTTCGCATGGGCATACACACTGAGAAAACGGAACGGTGAGCGGGCGAGCAGAGCTTGCCGGGCCCGCTCCGCTCTCTCGTGCGCCCTCACGCCCTTGCTGAGCATGGCCAGCGCCAACGCCAGATCGACTTTCTGGGAGCGCGGCCGTAGGGGAACAATCATGGCCGTGGGCCTGGACATATCAACCTCCTATCTGGTTGTGAGTGTGTGCATCCCGTCGCATTCTGCTGGCGGATGAAGCAAGTCGCATGCCGTGCCGATTTGCCGCCCATCGGCACGGATATGGCGGCTTACCGGCAATGGAGTTCAGTAGAAGTTACGCGGCAGGAACAAATGACTTGAACGCCGGCGCGCGGAGGCCGCGCTACTGACTGATCTTCTTGAAGAGAGATTTGGGAATGCCCTGGCGCATCTTGAAGAATCCTGCCCAGGGATCTTTCTTGAGGGAGCCGAGCCGCTTCTCGAGATTCGCAACGGTATAGCGATCGGATCGGAGGCCGGCTCCGAGCTCGGCCCAGGTGACGGGCGTCGATACGGGGCACCCGCCCACGCTCGCGTGGAGTAGGCGGCCACCGCGGTGGCCCCGCGCGAGTTCCTCAGGAAGTCGACGAAGATCTTGCCCACCCGCTCGGCCTTGAAAGGGTGGCGGTGTACTCCCGCGGGTAGCGATTCACCAGCTCGGCCGCTATGGCCCGAGAGAACTCCTTGAGCATGCTCCAGGTCGGACGCGGAGCGAGGGGCACGACCACGTGAAGCCCTTGCCGCCGGTGGTCTTCACGAAGGAGACGAGCTTCAGCTGATCGAGCATGCTGCGGAGCCTTCGCGCTCCTTCGATGACCCGGGGCCAGCTCACGCCGGGGCCCGGGTCAAGATCCAGGATCATGCGGTCAGGCTCCTCGAGGTGTCCGACCCGGGAGCCCCACGGATGAATTTCGAGGACACCCATCTGAGCGAGGCTGACCAGTCCGCGCTCGTCCTCCACGAAGAGATATTCCCGCCGGGTCTGGTTCTCCATGATCTCGACAGGCTTGAGATGCTCTGGAACGCCCGTTCCCGCATGCTTCTGGAAGAAGCATGCTTTGCCTCGTCCCTCCGGACAGCGAAGCATGCTCAAAGGGACGCTCGACGATGTGAGGGAGGATCCATTCACTGATCCGCTCGTAGAACTCCGCCAGGTCGAGCTTGGTCAGCCCCTGCTCCGGATAGAGCACACGGTCGGGGTGCGTCAGCCGCACCCCGGCCACTTCGCTGGGTACCGGCGTGGTCCTGGGCGGGGACATCAGGCCCGCTGCTTTCCTGCGGATGACGCAGGAGCGACAAGGAGCCAGTTGTCGCGACGCCCGTCCCGCGCTCGGCCGCCCATCCGGACGAGGGCCCATCGACCGGCAAGCCTCCGTCCCTTGAGCGTGAAGCTGAGCTTTCCTCGGCATAGCCCTTCCTGGGATCGCCTTCCGGAGTCCACGTCCCCGCGTCCCAGATCTCCACCTTGCCCGCCCCGTACTCCCCGCCGGGATCATCCCTTCGAAGGTCGCATAGTCGAGGGGATGGTCTTCCACGTGAACGGCCAGCCGCTTCTCGTCTCGGCTCGGCTGCTTTGGAACGGCCCAGCTCTTGAGTACGCCGTCGAGCTCCAGGCGGAAGTCATAGTGAAGCCGCCGGGCGGCGTGCTTCTGCACGACGAAGCTCAAGGCCTTCGACCGGCGCGCGCGGGAGCCACGCGGCTCCGGGGTGCGCGCGAAATCTCGCTTCCTACGATAAGTCTCGAGGGGCATGGTGGATTGCAGCGGGAGGCCGGCTGGCCCCCGCTGCCCTCTTCAGTCGCCGGCTAGCGCCTGGCGGCCTCATCTACATAGACATACTTCTTGTAGAAGCGCTCCAGCTCGTCCTCCGCCTTCTCGCGCGTGTAGCCATAGCGCTCGCGGATGACACCGGAGAGCTTGTCGAACTTGCCCTCCGAGGTGGTGAGGTCGTCATCGGTGAGCTTGCCCCACTCTTCCTTCACCTTCCCTCGGAGCTGCTGCCATTTCCCAGCGACGATGTCGCGATTCATCTGTGTCTCCTTTCGTATATCGCGAGATGTGTGATCACTGCTGTGATTCATGCGGTGCAACTCATGTGCCGCGCAAATCAAAGGACGATGGCCGGGCGTGAGCGATTTCACGTCGGTTGGACTTACCGAGCAGGAAACATTTTCTCTCCACGCCGATGTGGCCGCACGTGAAGCTGCCAGGTACTGAGCCGGCAAATTCGACTCCCGGCGGCGATTTTCCTGGCCGCGAGGCCTTTTCATTCCACATGGCACAGTCGTTGCCTTTGTGAACGGTAAGCATCCGGATGAGATGGAACCGGAGAATCCTAATGGAGGGAATGAATGGGCACAGTCGTGTTGGTGTTGCTGGTGCTTCTCCTGATCGGAGCTCTGCCGACATGGCCGTACAGCAGCGGCTGGGGCTACTACCCGAGCGGCGGGCTTGGGCTGGTTCTTCTCATCGTGCTGATCCTTGCCCTGACCGGACGAATCTGAAAACACCTAACTGGGAGGAATGAACGTCATGCGGAAAAATATCGTCGTGACCGGCTTCACCATCGCCGCCCTCGTGGCCGCGGGCGGGGCACCCGTCTACGCCCAGAACACCACGGGCGAGAAGATCGAGAAGAAAACCGAAGAGACGAAGGACAAGGCCAAGACCATGGGCCACGAAGCACAGACGGGGATGAGCGACTCCTGGATCACCTCGAAGACCAAGATCGCGCTGTTTGCCGACGATCGGGTGAAGGGGACCCAGGTTCACGTCGAGACGAAGGATGGCACGGTCATGCTGCGCGGGAAGGTGGACTCGAACGAGGCGAAGACCGCGGCGGCCGAGATCACGAAGGGCATCGAAGGGGTGAAGAGCGTGAAGAACGAGCTGCAGGTGGTCGCCCCTCCGCCCGCAAGGCCGTGGACACGGATGACAAGCAGATCACCAAGAGCGTGGAAGACCGCTTCAAGCAGGATCCTGAACTGAAGAACGCCAAGATCGACGCCAAGGTCAATGCGGGCGTGGTGAGCCTCACCGGAGAGGTGAAGTCGATCGGCACGAGCGCCCGGGCCTCCGAGGTTGCCCGCGGTATCCCCGGCGTCCGCTCTGTGAAGAACGACCTGACCTACGCCTCGCGCAGCAGCCTGGCGCCCGCCGCGTCTCAGAAGTAGCGGTCGGACCGAAGCCGACCACGACGAGTCGCGGAAGGGGCTCCAGGTCGAGGAGCCGCGGACGCCGGCGGTGGTGAATGCCGCCGCCGGCGTTCATCGCACAAGTCCTCAGCCTCTGGAATGCACAGCCAATCGGCATATGGCCTACACGCTGGTCGCCGGCGTGATTGGCGCAATCGTGGCGGCCATTCCCGGCCTGATCGATTTCTTCTCCATCACCGATCCGCGGGCGGGAAAGGTCGGCATGACCCATCTCGTCCTCAACGCCGCCCTCGTCGTGCTCTACTCCGTCAATGCATGGATCCGCACTGTCCTCGGGCCGGACGCCGTGCTACCGGTTCTGCTCTCCGTGGTGGGGGTGGCGGGACTGGTGGTGAGCGGCTGGCTCGGTGGGGAGATGGTCTACGTTCACAGGGTGGGGGTCGCTCAGGGCGAAGCCCACTCGGCATCACGACGCAGCAGCAAGCGAGCGGCCTGACCTCCCGCGTAGCGATCCCCGAGATCGCTACGCGCCGCTCGTTCAGGACGCCCTACTCCGAGGCGACCTGGGTGGGGAGGACCGTGTTCACGGGCGCCGACGTCTCGATGGTCTGGGTCGCCACGGCGCGACGTCCCTGGATCGGCGGCTCCCAGGTCTTGAAGACTGACCACGCGAACATGAGAATGCTCAGGGCGACGATGTAGGCTCCGACGGTCTTGAACTGGTCTGACATGGCTCCTTCCCTTTCCTCTTCCTGTGCGTCTCCGGCTCGGAAGCGCTGGAGGGCGTGATGAAGCAAGCCGAGGCATTTGCTGTGCCATGAGAGGTGTCCAGAGGACGATCGAAGAGCCTCCTAAACCTTTGATGGTTTCTGCACTTTTCGCCGCGCAAGGCCGCCTCCGTTCCCCCCGGCAGGAGGATGCTCCGTTCTGACCCGGTAAGCTCTACTGGCTGAGAACTACGATCTGAGCCGCGAGCGAAAACGGCGGGCTTTCCAGGCAATCAGGCGTGGCAGCGAAGATGCAGCAGCTTGAGCGCGAAAGGAAACTCGATGAGTGAGCTGTTTCGAAAATTTGCCCGCAAGATCTCCGAGGTGCTCGGCCGGGCCGAGGTCTTCCTGGGGGCGGTGGTGCTGATCGTGGTATGGGCCGTTCTGGGCCCCATCTACCACTATTCCGACACCTGGCAGCTCGTCATCAACACCGCCACCACCATCGTGACCTTCCTGATGGTGTTCCTGATTCAGAACACGCAGAATCGCGACGCGAAGGCGATCCAGCTCAAGCTCGACGAGCTCATTCGCGGCGTGCAGGGGGCACGGACGGGGCTGGTGCGCCTGGAGGAGCTGTCCGACGAAGAGCTGAAGGAGCTGGAGTCCAGCTTCGAGCGGCTTCGCTCACGCGAGGCTCCCGCGGGAACGGCCGGCGAGAGCTAGGCGTCCCGGTTCACTCTTCGCGGTCCGGCTCCCCGGTCAGGATATGCGAGGCGTGGTGGACGACCATGCGCCAGCGCGTCCCCGTCCTCTCGTAGACATTGGTCACGAGGACGGCGGTGACGGAGATATTGCCCTGGAGCTGGGAGAGGATGTTCTCCGTGCCGGTGACCCAGGCGACTCCACCCTCGATGCGGATCTGCACGTCGGACAGGGTGAAGCGCAGCTCCCGGCTGTCCTTGAAGATGGCATCCCACGACTGGCGCACCGTCTCCCAGCCCGTGAGGAGACCCCAGCCCGGATGGACGCAGCGCACGTAGTCGGCATGGCGCCACACCGCGTCCATGGCCTCGAGGTCCTGGCTCTCGATGGCGCGGTAGAACCGCGCGTTGGTCTCCTGCACCTCGGTGTGCTCCTCGTCGGGAGTCAGCTCGGCCATGTCACGACCAGCGATGGCCCGTCCACTTCGACGGCGAGGGCATCGAGGGCGGCGCCGGGGCAGGGACCTTCGACGCAGATGCCGGTGTCCTTCTCGAAGATCGCGCCGTGGGTAGAACAGATGAGATGGCCGCCGTCCTCGGTCATGAACTCGTTGGGCCAGAGATCGAGCACCGTCCCGGCGTGGGGGCAGCGATTGACATAGGCGTGATAGCGGCCGTCGACATTGACCACGAAGCCGTCGATCGGCTTGCCCCGGCGCATGAGGCGGAACTTCACCGTCCGGCCCGGGGCGAGCGCGCCCGCCTCACCGCGCCAGACTGAGCCGTCACCCTCGCGCGCCTCCACGCGTCGGTTCTACCAGAAGCGAGGAGCCTGTTCAAACCGCCGTGGACGACCCACCCGTCGCCTCGTGGCCGCGGGGTCGCGTGTTAGGATGGGCAGGTTATGCTCGCGGTGGAAGCGCGCGATCTACGGAAGACCTTCAAGAGCGGCTGGCGCGGACAGCGGCGTACGGAGGCGCTCCGAGGGGCCAGCCTGCAGGTGCCCGCGGGGCCATCTACGGCCTCCTCGGCCCCAACGGCGCCGGGAAGACGACGCTCCTCTCCATCCTCGCCACCCTCCTCTTGCCCGACGGCGGCTCCGCGTGCGATCTTGGGCCACGACGTGGTCCGCGAGGCCACAGCGATCCGCCGGCGCCTCAACATGGCGAGCGGGAACGCGTCGTTCGTGTGGAGCCTGCGCCCGTCCGAGGTGCTGACGTTCTACGGCGGGCTCTATGGGCTCCATGGCAAGGTCCTGCGCGACCGCGTGGAAATGCTGATCGAACAGTGCGAGCTCGGGCCGCATCGGAAGACCGAGTACAACGCGCTCTCCACCGGGCTCAAGCAGCGCCTCGCCCTCGCCAAGGCGCTCATCAACGAGCCGGAGGTGCTCTTTCTCGACGAGCCGACCCTCGGGCTCGACCCCGACATCTCCATACGCCTGCGCGCCCAGATCGCGTCGCTCCGGCGCGAGCGCGGCACCACCATCATCCTGACCACGCACTACATGCGCGAAGCCGAGGAGCTCTGCGATCGCATCGCCTTCATCAAGGCGGGAGCATCCTGGCCGAGGGCACGCCCGACGAGCTCAAGCGCCAGATCCGCATCGGGGACGTCATCGCCCTCCGCCTCGAGCCGGGGGCGCCCGTGGGCCTCGCCGATCTTCCCGGCGTGCTCCAGCTCCACGTCAAGGGCGATCACATCGAGTGCACGGTGGACTCCTCGGAGAAGCGCCTGGCCGAGATCCTGCGCTGGCTGCACGAGCAGGGCGTCCTCGTGAGGGACTGCCAGGTGCGGGAGCCCGAGCTCGAGGAGGTGTTCGTTGAATTTGCTCGCTGACTCTCTCCCGCGCGAGCAGCTTCCTCGGGATTCCCTCCCCCGAGCCGCTTCCTCCGAGCCATGGATGGTCGAGCTGGTGCGGACGTGGGCCTTCGCCTACCGCAACGTCATCATGGCGCGGCGGAACGTCTTCTTCGTCTTCGAGCTCACCTTCTGGCCCGGGGTGGCCATGCTCTCGCACGGGCTCCTCACGCGCTTCCTCCACCTGGACGCGCGCATGACCGCCTTCATCCTCGTGGGCACGGTGGCGCTGTCCGCCGTGCAGGTGTGCCAGCTCGACGTCGCCTATGCCGTGCTCTTCGACATCTGGTCCAAGTCCATGAAGCACCAGTTCCTCACGCCCGATCGGCATCCGGCACATGGCGGTGGGCTCGTGGCTGGTCGGGGTGGCGCGCGGGTGGTGGTCTTCGCCCTCATGGCCCTCATCGGCTCCTGGGCCTTCGGCTTCGATTTCATCGGGGGAGGACCCGGGCCCCTCGCCCTCTTCCTCCTCGGCTGCTTCCTCACCTCGCTGGTGATCGGCGTCCTCGTGTGCAGCCTCGTGGTGCTCTTCGGCACGCGCGCGGAGACCTCGGCGTGGGCGGCGGTGAACTTCGTGGTAATGCTGTCCGGCATCTACTATCCCGTCTCTGTCCTCCCCGACTGGGTGCAGCTCATATCCGCCGCCGTGCCCCTGACCTATTTCCTCGACGCCTTCCGTCAGGGATACGGCTTCGAAGCACACTACGCGCACGCGTGGCTCTGGGGCTTCGGCCTCACCGGGCTCTATGTGGTGCTCGCGCACTGGGGCTGGCCGCGGCCATCACCCGCTCGCGGCGCACCGGGCTTCTCCTCAAACTCTCGGAGTGACGCCATGACCGAACCCTCCCAGGCCATTCGCCTCACCATCCCGCGTCCGGCCGCCGACGTCGTCAAGGGCTTCCAGGGCCTAGCGACCACCGCGGTCGCGGACATCATCGATCTCTCCTGCGTGATGCGCTACGCTATCCATCCTCTGTGGCCGGACATCGGGCGCATCGCGGGGCCGGCCTTCACCGTGCGGACGCCGCGCCACGACAACCTCATGCTCCACGCGGCCATCTACCGGGCCGAGCCGGGAGACGTGATCGTGGTCGAAGCGGGGGACGATGCCATGGCGGTGGCGGGCGGGAATGTCTGCGCCATCGCCCAGAAGCGTGGGGTGGCGGGATTCATCGTGGACGGGGTGATCCGGGACATCGGCGAGAGCCGGGCCAACGCCTTTCCTCTCTTCGCCCGCGGCCGCTCGCCCATTCCCGCCGCGAAGGAAGGTCCGGGGAGATCAATCATCCCATCCGCTGTGGAGGCGTGGTGGTGCATCCGGGGACATGGTGGTGGCCGACGACGAGGGCATCGTGGTCATACCGCTCGCCAAGGCGGACGAAGTGCTCAAGAAGGCCCAGGCCAAGGCGGAGGCCGACGCCAAGATGACCCTCGACGCGTGGGAGAAGAACCACCGCAGCAAGATCGACGCGAGCCTCAAGGCCAAGGGTTACATGGCCTGAAGCCGATGGACGCCGGACTGCTGCCCACGCTGGGGCTGGGCTTTCTCTTCGGCCTCCAGCACGCCACCGATCCCGACCATGTGGTCGCGGTGGCGACCATCGTGAGCCGGACGCGCCGCTTCGACGCCGGAGCCCTCATCGGCGCCTTCTGGGGCGTCGGCCACAGCGCGACCATGCTGACCATGGGCATGGCCATCATCGTCTTCAATGTCACGGTGACGCCGTCGGTTGGCCTCTCCTGGAGCTGGGGGTGGCGGTGATGCTGCTCGTGCTCGGTATCTTTCGCATCGTCCGCTTCGTCCAGGATCACGACCACGACGAGCCTCCACCGTCCGGGGCCCCTCTGGGGCTTCGCGGCGCGCTCGGAGCGGTGGGCAAGGGCCAGGCGGCGCGCTCCATGGCGATCGGGCTCGTGCACGGCCTGGCGGGTAGCGCGGCCGTGGCCTTGCTCGTCCTCTCGACGGTGAAGAGTCCCTACGCCGCCACCGCCTATCTGCTGCTCTTCGGCCTGGGGACGATTACCGGGATGACCGTGATCACGGCTCTCCTGTCTCTTCCTTTCCGCGTGCCGCTTCTCATCGTCAATCGAGGCCTCGCCATAGGGACGGGGGTCGGCTCGTTCGTCTTCGGCCTGTGTCTGATCGTGCAGATCGGCTTCGTGGACGGTCTCTTCCTCCGCTTCTAGCGGGGCTCTGCACGAGCGCATGCGCAGGCCGACCCCGCTCATCGTACTCGGGGGCATCGGCCTCGTGCTCGCGGCCGTCGTGGGCTGGGCCTTCTACGAGGGCTCGGCCGCCGGCCTCGAGCATCGGAAGGGCGGGCTCCAGCAGGTCACGTCGACTCCGGTGGGGACGGACGCGGTGTCCGATCTCTTCGATGTCAATCTGCGGAGCTCCCGCGGGTCCGTGGTCCACTCCATGGTGCGAGTCCCGCGCCGGGGCTCGCCGCCGTACCCCGGGGTGGTGCTGGTGGGCGGCATGGAGATGGGCCGGCGCGTGGCTGCCCTCAGAGGGCTCGATGCCATCGCGCGCTACGCCCTCATCATCTCCCCGGACTATCCGGTCCAGGTCGAGCGGCGCTCGCTCGAGGGGCTGGGCCTTCTCCGGGCCGGCCCGCGTCTCCGGTCGGCGGCCTTCGACCTGGTGGCGCACGTGGGGCTACAGGTCGACTACCTCCTGTCCCGCCGGGACGTGGCGCGCGACCGGATCTTCCTCGTGGGCTCGAGCTTCGGGGCGCCCGCCGTGGTCATCGCCGGCGGCGTCGATCCACGGCCCGCCGCGGTCATCACGCTGTACGGCGGTGGTGACATCGGGAGCCTCGTCAGCCACGTGCTGCGACTCGGAGGCGGGGATGCGATATCACCCTGGCAGGCGGCGGTGGCCGGGCGCGGGCTCGCCCTCTTGCTCCTGCCGCTCGAGCCCACCCGCTATGCCGCCCGCATCTCGCCGCGGCCCGTCCTCATGGTCAACGGTGCGAGCGACTCGCTGATCCCGAGATCGAACGTCGACGCGTCTCTACGAGGCGGCGCGGCCGCCCAAGGACATCCTGTGGGTCAGGGAGAGCACGTGCACCCGGACGAGACGGAGCTGATCGGCGCCGTGTCGGGATGGATCGCGGCCTGGCTGGCCAAGCGGGGGCTGCTGCCTCCGGAAGCCGCGCTCGAGGAGTGACGGCGAATATGCCCCCTACACTCTGACCCTCTCCCCTCGGGGAGAGGGGAGGGGTCAGCGGTTGAGGAACTTCTGTACGCTCTTGGCGATGCCGTCGGGATCGAGGCCGTGCTTGACGTAGAGGCCCTTGGCGTCGCCTGACTCGCCGAAGCCGCTCACGCCCAGCCGCTTGACCGGGGTGGGCATCACCTCTCCCAGCAACTCCGCGACAGCGCCGCCCAGACCTCCCTGCACGGAGTGATCCTCCACGGTGACCACGCGACCGGTCTTGCCCGCGGAGAGCAGGAGCGTCTCCTCGTCGAGGGGCTTGATGGTGGCGACATTGACCACCTCGGCATGGATCCCGGACTCCGCGAGCTTCTTGGCCGCCTCCAGTGAATTCCACACCGTGCCGCCGGTGGCGAGGATGCTCACGTCGCTGCCCGCGCGGAGGACATCGGCCTTGCCGAACTGGAAGCGGTACGCGCCGTCGTGCACCGGCTCGAGGTTCTGGCGGGTGAGGCGGAGATAGAGCGGGCCGTCGTGCTCCGTGGCGAAGGCCACCGCCTGTCTGGTCTCGATCTCGTCCGCGGGCTGGATGATAGGGATATTCGGCAGCGAGCGGATGCAGGCGATGTCCTCGAGGCCCATCTGCGTGTAGCCGTCCTCTCCGATGGCCACCCCGACATGCGTGCCCACGAGCTTCACGGGAGCGTTGGTGTAGGCGACGGAGACGCGGATGGTCTCGAAGCGCCCCACCACGAAGCAGGCAAAGGAGCAGGCGAAGGGTATGCGGCCGGCGAGGGCAAGACCCGCGGCGAGGCCGATCATGCCCGACTCCGGCGATGCCGACATTGAAGGCGCGGGCGGGATAGGTCTTGGCGAACTTGGCCGTCATGGTGGACTTGAGAGATCCGCATCCACGGTGACGATGCGCTCGTTCTGGGCACCCAGCTCGACGAGCGCTTCTCCGAACGCGGCGCGCGAGGCCTTGGCCGGCATCACTTCTTCTCCTGGCCATGGCTTGAATCTCCGCGATGATGGGCTGGACCCACGCCGGCACGGGCTCCCTCACGATCTCCCGGATCGCCTCCACCGCCTCGCTCGGCTTGGGGGCCTTGCCATGCCACTCGGGATCGTTCTCCATGAAGGACACGCCCTTGCCCTTGATGGTATGGGCCACGATGAAGGTGGGCGATCCCTTGGTCGCCTCCGCTTGATCGAGGGCCTTGTCGATCTGGGCCAGGTCGTGGCCGTTGATGTCGATGACGGGCCAGCCGAAGGCCTTGAGCTTGTCCACCACGGGCTCGAGGTCGAGGATCTTCTTCACGAAGTTGTCGAGCTGTATGCCGTTCCCGTCGAGGATGACGCAGAGATTGTCGAGGTGATGATCGGGCGCCCCGAGCTTGGGCCCGGACATGAGGCTCTCCCACACCTGGCCCTCCTGTACTTCGCCGTCGCCGAGCACGCAGTAGACGCGGGAGCTCTTGCCGCCGAGCTTGAGGCCGAGGGCCATGCCGCAGGCCACGGACAGGCCCTGGCCGAGCGAGCCGGTGGCCGCCTCGATGCCGGGCAGCGCCACGCGATCGGGATGCCCCTGGAGGGGACTGCCCAGCTTGCGCAGGGTGAGGAGCAGGCTCTCCGGGAAGTAGCCCGCCTTGGTCATGCAGAAGTACTGGGCGGGCACGCAGTGGCCCTTCGAGAGCACGATGCGGTCGCGGTCTTCCCAGGTCGGGCGCTTCGGATCGTAGGTCATGCGGTTGAAGTAGAGGACGGTGAGAATGTCGATCACGGACAGTGAGCCACCCGGATGTCCGGAGCCCGCGTGGGTCAGCATGCGGATGATCTGGACGCGGCCCTCCCGAGCGATGGCTTCGAGCTTGGCGAGATCGGGATTGGCCATCAGGCAAGTGCCTCCATGAAGCCGGCGATGGCGTCCACGTGGACGCCCGTCACGGCGATCTCGGGCGTGTACACGACCTCGTCGGCTGCCCACACGATCGTGCCCCGGGCGTCCTTGGTGACGCCGGCCACGCTCTCGAGGACACGAATGATGTTGTCGTTGATGCGCACGGTGTTGGCCTTGAGGGGGGCGGCGATCCGGCCGTCCCGAATGATGAAGGAGTCCCCCACCACGGTGCTCGTGAAGTCACCTGCCCGTAGCCCGTTGATCGGGTAGGTGTACCAGATGCGGCCGACGTAGAGGCCGTGGCGCACCGTGCGGATCAATTCCTCCAGCGACACCGGCGTCGGCGCCTTCGACCACGATGTTGGTAGCGGAGGTCTCGGGCTGCGGTGTCGAAGGCGCGGCCGCCGGAGCCGGTACGGAGTCCATTGCGTGCGACGAGGGCGGGGCCGGCCGCCGCCGCTTCCACCCCGAGCTTCTCCTTGATCGCGGGATCGTGGAGCAGGCGCTGCGCGTCGTACCAGGAGGTGAGCACGCCCACGAGCATCCCGTCCCGGATCAGATCGGTGCGCCCGGTGGGTAGTCCCTCGCAGGTGATGCCCTTGGAGCCCATGAGCCCCGGCATGGCGCCCTCGTCGTAGATGGAGAGCCGGGGAGAGGCGACCCGCTTGCCGAGCTTGCCCAGGAACGGCGTGCTCGAAGCATAGAAGGATCCTGCCTGGCAGGACGGTACGAGGAGGTTGGTCAGGAGATCGGTCACGGGCTGGCGGCCGAAGATCACCGTGTAGTCCCCGCTGGGCACGCGCTCACCGCCCATGGCCTCCACGGCCCGTCGCGCCGCGTCCGCCCCCGCCTCGTCGGTGAGATCGGCGAGCCGCGTGCCCGTGGACCATCCGGAGCCCTTGGCATCGCGCGTCTCGATCATGCCGGTGACGAAGCTCATGAGAAGCGTCGAGACGTCGGTCTGAGGCTCGGGCATGGCGCTCGAGGCGATGGCCATGGACTCCTGCATGATGGTGACGTCGCCGCCGAGGATCAGGCCGAGTCTTCGCAGCTCCTCGTCGCTGGCCGCCAGCTCGCCGAGCTTCGACGCAGCGAGGAAGCCCCGGAGACCTCCCTGGAGGACCTTCCATCCCGCCTCCACGAGCTGCGCGTCGTCGATGGCGAGGAGGGCGGGATCGTGATAGTCGGCGAGGACGCGCCGGGTCGCTCCCGGCTTGGGCAGGAGCGGAACTCGGGGTCTCTCACCGCGCCGCCGCGCGCTTTCTCGAGGGCGCGGGCCACCCCGGCCGTCGAGAGATCGCTGAACTCGGAGCCGAAGCCCAGGAGCACCCCGTCGGGCGACTCGAAGCTCGCCTGAAGGCCGATGCCGTAGGTCTCGGTGCTCTTGGGCTCCTCCACGCCGTTGCACGGGATATGCGAGGTGTAGTTGAGGCGGGTGAGGAGCGAGCGGTTGTCGGCCACGAACACTTCGGCCTCGATCACCCTGGGCTGCGCCCGCACGAAGGCCAGCCCGTCGTGGGCGGCGCGCGCGAGACGATCGACGTCAGGCATCTAGGGTTTCCCGGGCGCCGTCACCGCGGTGGGATACTTCTTCTCGTACCAGCCCGGTATGCCCTCGTCGAGGATCTCCATGTTCCGGTATCCCGCGACGTACAGCACCTCGTTGGCCCCCGGGCCAGCGCATGAGGACACGCTCAGTAAAGGATGACACGGTCGGTGCGCGGCACTTCGGCGAGCCGGGCGGGGAGGACACCGAGGGGAATGTTGATGGCGCCCTTGATGTGGAGATCGTCGAACTGCGATTTCTCGCGCACGTCGACGAAGGTGATGCGCTCGCGCTTGTCGAGGAGGGCCTTGGCCTGGTCCACGGAAATGAACTTCTCGGGCACGGGAGGATTGCCGGCGGGCGCCGGGGCCGCCCACGCCATGACCGAGGCGAGGAGCAGGATTCCCACGAGCCGCCGCATCAGGCCTGGCCTCCCGTGATGACGGCGCGGCTCCGCATGGTGGGGCCGCCGTTGCCGAGCTTCCGGCTCTGCATGGGCTGTCCTTTGCCGCAGTTGGGAATGGGATAGAGGCGGAAGTCGCGGCCGACGGCGTCCACCTTGGTCAGGTAGTCCCGGCTGTCCGCCATGATGCCGCCGTCGCGGAAGAGGCGCCCGAGGCGCCCGTTCACGATCTCGTAGACCTTGCGGGCGGAGATCCGGAAATTCTCCCGGCTCTCCGCGATGGACGGCGTCCGGTGCCCGACCAGGTAGTAGCCGTGATCCACCTCGCCGATGATCTCGGCAGGGTCGCGGTCGCCACCCGCGAAGACCGTGGTGGACATACGGACGAGCGGGATGAGGGGAGCCTCCGTCGCCTTCCAGTGGCCGTTGGGCTCCCCGCCGAAGATGGCTGCGGTCTGGCGGCTGTTCATGAAGCCGCGGAAGACGCCGCCGTCGATATGAGTGACACGCTTGGCCGGCGTCCCTTCGTGATCGTAGGCGTAGTGGCCATAGCCGGGGAGGGCGGGGTCCGAGTAGGCGGTGACGAGCGGCGAGGCGATCTGCCGCCCCACCTGGTTGTCGTCGAGCCCGCGCAGGAGCCACGAGCGCCCCGCGTAGGCCGTCTCCATCTTGAGGCCGCGATCGAGCTCGACCGGGTGCCCGATGATCTCGTGCGACACCAGCGTGTTGTAGTGGGGATCGGTGACCACCGTCACCTCCCTGCGAGGTGGCGAGGGACGGGGCGGTGCTGAGCTCCACCGCGTCGCGCGCGATGGCGAGAGCGAAATCGGCGAAGGGCGGGAACGACATCACCGGGTCGCTCACGCCGTGGAGGAGGATCTCCCAGCCGCGCTGGTGGCCGAGGACGTCGTAGATCTCCTTGGCTGTTGCCCACCCCGTTGGCCACCACGTAGCAGAGGCCCTGGGTCAGGGCGAAAGACTGGTCGATGAGGGCGCCTTCGGAGGAGGCGAAGAGCTCGCGGGCGAGCTGCGTCATGGTAGACACGTAGTTGTAGCCGAGCGAGGCGTGGAAGCCCTTGACCCGGGCCGAGATCTCGCGGGTGAAGCGGGTCATCTCGGCGATGTCCATGGTCCGCGGGTCCACCTCGTAGAGAGCGGCCACGGTGTCGCGGCACACGCGGACGGGATGCAGGCGCGTGTCGGCGAGCGACTCGCCGAGCGGACCGAACTTGCCCCGCGCCTGCGCCTTCCACTCGGCATTGGCCATGGCCCGGCGATAGGCGGCGTCGAGGCCCGCCTCGAGCACGCGCTCGAGGTCCGGAATATCCGCCTCGCCGCAGCCCGCGGCCGAAGTAGCCGGGAGCGGCCATGGCGTCTCCCGCGAGCACGCGGACGCCGAAGCCCATGGTCGCGTCCTCGCCCGCTCCCTTGGCGTCGCCGTTCTCCGCGGCCGCGTACTTGCCCTCGATGACCTCGAGGCGAATGTCGGCGTAGCGGAGATGGGCCCGCGACCTCGAGGTGACGAGATCGCGCACCATGGGCGCGACACGCTCGATGAGATCGGTGGTGATCGAGGTCGCCATGTGCTCAGAGGGGCTGGAAGGGCTCGACCCACACGGTCTCGCCCGCTTCGACGTCGCCCCGCTCCTCCTCGATCACGATGAAGCAGTTGGCGGCGGTCATGGAGGTGAGGATGCCGGAGCCCTGCGGTCCGGTGGTGCGCACCTCCCATCGGCTCGCCCGCCGCACGACAGGATGCCGCGCTTGAACTCCCGGCGGCCCGTCTTCTTGCTCAACGGCTCGGCGGCCGTGGCGTGGAACGGCTGCGCGAACAGCTCCCGTCGTCCCGCGAGCTTCCACAGCGCGGGGCGCACGAAGAGATGGAAGGTGAGCATGGAAGCGACGGGATTGCCGGGAAGGCCGAAGAAGTGCGCGCGGCCGATGCTGCCCGACGGCGAGCGGACGTCCCGGCTGCATCGCCACCTGCCAGAAGTCGATGCCGCCCGCCTGCTGGAGCACCGACCTTGACGAGATCGTAGTCGCCCACCGAGACGCCCCCGGAGGTCAGCACGACGTCGGCGTGCTCGGCGGCGCGGAGCAGGCGCGGCGTGGAGCTCGTCGAACTGGTCCGGGACGATGCCGTCGTCCACCGCCTCCGCGCCCGCCGCCTCCACCAGGCCGCGCAGGGAGAAGCGATTGGAATCGAAGATCTGCCCGGCTTGCGGACGGTCCCCGGCTCGGCGACCTCGTCGCCCGTCGAGAGGATGGCCACGCGCGGCCTCTGCCGCACGAGGAGCTGGGCGAGACCGAGAGAGGCGGCCACCCCGATCTCCTGCGGGCGGAGCACGCCTCCCGCCGACAACACGACGGCGCCGGCCCGGACATCCTCGCCACGGAGCCGGACATTCGATCGCCGCCGTCATCGGCCCCACGATCACCCGGTCGCCCTCTCCGCTCGACGTGCTCCTGGAGATACACGGTATCCGCCCCGGCCGGCATGGGCGCGCCCGCGTCATGATGCGGGAGCGCCTGATTCCGGCCGGAGGGCGCCCGCGAAGACGGCTCCCGCGGCGAGCTCTGCCCGCCACGACGAGCTCGCGAGTGCCCGGTGGCGGGAATGTCGGCGCCCGCCACCGCGTAGCCATCGACGGCCGAATTGGCGGTGGGCGGCACATCCGTCTCGGCGCGAACGTCTTCGGCGAGGACACGGCCGAGGGTGGCGGGGAGAGGCAGGAGCTCCGGAGCGGGCGGTGGTGATGACGCGATCCAGGATATGCGACTGAGCGTCCCGCACCGAGATCATGCGCGTCATTATAGCGCGGCCGCTTCGAGGAGGCCGGCGGCAGTTGTGCCAGGATGTCGCCGCCATGGAGGTGACCTGTCAGCGCTGCGGATGGCAGGGCGAGAACGCTCAGTATTGTTCACGGTGCGGCGCCAGTCTCGGCACGTCACCGGTCGCCGCGCGCGGCCCGTTTGCTCCTCCCCCGTGTCGCCGCCTGCTCCCGCCCCCGCCACGGTTCGATCACCGCGTCGGGCAGGCCCGCAGGCTTCTGGATCCGCTTCGTGGCCGTGTTGATCGACGGAGTCGTCCTCCTCGTCGCGCAGGGCATTCTGTTCAGCGCGGGCTGGATGGTGTCGGGCGGCAGCACGGGCGGCGGATGGCGGTGAAGGGAGTGGTCACTGTCTTCGGCACGCTGCTTCGGCGCCGCCTACGGCATCATCTTCCACTGGCTGTGGGGTCAGACCCTCGGCAAGATGGCCCTCCAGATCAAAGTGGTGAGCATGGACGGCGGGCCGCTGACCTTCGGCCAGGCCGCCGGACGCTACTTCGCCACCTTCCTGTCCGCGATCATCCTCTGCATCGGCTTCATCATGGCGGGCATCCGCACTGACAAGCGCGCGCTCCACGACCTTCTCGCCGGCACCCGCGTCATACGGCTCTAGGAACCGCCTCCCGCCGGCGCGCCCATGGCCCTCCCTCTGCCGCTCCGAAATCGGCTGGCCGAGCTGATCCTCGACGCTCTCCACGATCCAGACGCGCGCAAGGCGCTCGAGGCGGTGGCCAGGGTATGCGCGACCCGCGGGCCCTCGAGGGTACGGGCCCAATGCCCGCCGCCTTTCCCGAGGACATCTTCGAGCGCGGCGGCGGCGGGTGGCAGATCAGGAGCGGCCTCCGGCAGCATCATGCCGAGTTTCTCGAGCGGGCGGAGCGGGCGCGACGGATCCTCCACGTACGGCCCTTCGACCCGCCTGATCCCCTCCCTCGCCACCGCTCTCGTATCCGCCGCGCTCCTCTTTCACGCCCACCTCTATTTCGAGGTGCACGAGCTGCTCGAGCCGTACTGGCTGCGCGCCGAGGGCGGCGATCGCGAGGCGCTGCAGGGGCTGATCCAGGTGGCGGTGGGCTTCGCTCATCTCGCCAACGGCAATGTGGCGGGCGCCCGCGCCCTCCTCCACGACGGCTGCGCGCGTGCTGGAGCGGAGTCTCGAGGGTGCGCCCTCGATCCCTTCGGCCGCGCGCTTCAGCGAAGCCTCGATCGGGTGCTCGCCCTCGGCGAGGACGCGCCCCGCGCCTTCGACTGGAACGAGGTACCGCGCTTCCCGTGAAGACGGTCGATGACTGACCTGGAGCCCGGCGGACGGCGAGGGCGTGGCTAGGCTGTACCTGGTCGCCGACGGCGGGGAGATCGCGCGCCGTCGGCCCCTGCTGCCTCGCGGGCGCCTCGTCGAGGCCTGGCCCGATCTCTACACCCGCGGGGAGTTCTGGATGAGCGAATCTGCCAAGACCCTCCTCGACGGCGCCGGCGAGCCCTTGCCGGCGAAGCTCGAGCTGGCCGCGGCGGCCGTGCCTGTCTACTACGGCCCGCGCCTCTGCGATATCGACTCGCTGCCCGCGGAGGACTCGCTCCAGACGCGCGTGCTCTCGGCTCACGGAATTGCCGTGGCCTGGATCACCCTCGACCGCTTCGGTGAGCGAAACCAGTACCAGGCTCAGACGCCCACTGACCCCGTCTTTACCTGCGGCGCCCGGGAGGCAGCGCCGCCCATGTCTGGCGCCTCTTCCAGACACGGAGCGAGGCGTCCGTGTACATGGCGGAATACTTCGGCGCCGACACGGAAGCACGCCAGTGGGCCGACGCGATAGAGGCGGGAAACTGGAGCGAGATGATCGCCCGTCATGCCACGCATGAGTAGACACGACCCCAGGTGAGGAGCGAGCCATGGAGCTGGGACTCGGAGGCAAGGCGGTACTCGTCACGGGAGGCAGCAAGGGCATCGGGAAGGCGACCGCCCAGGCGATGGCCGCGGAAGGGGCCCGGTGGTCATCTGCTCGCGGAACCAGGCGGCGCTCGACGACACGGCCCGCGCCATCAGGAAGGACACGGGCAAGGCCGTCGAGAGTATCGCCGTCGACCTGAGCACGCTCGAGGGCGTGGAGCGCGCGGCCGCGGAAGCCGTGCGCCGCCTCGGCCGGCTCGACGTCCTCGTCAACAACGCGGGGGCCATCAAGGGCGGCGACTTCCTCAGCATTCCGGATGACGAATGGATCGCCGGCTGGAGCCTGAAGCTCCTCGGCTACATACGGATGGCCCGCGCCGTCTTTCCGCGAATGCGCGAGCAGGGCGGAGGACGGATCGTCAACGTGGTGGGAATGGCCGCGCGCAATCCCGCCACCACCTACATGACGGGCGGCGCCGCCAATGCCGCGCTCATCAACTTCACCAAGGCCCTCGCCGATCTCGGCGCGCCGTCCAATATTCTCGTCACCGCCGTCTCGCCCGGCCCCGTGAAAACCGACCGGTGGGACAGCCTCCAGCGTCAGCAGGCCGAGGCGGCCGGGAAGGATCTCGAGACCTACGTCAAAGAGCAGAGCCATGGTTTGCCCTTAGGGCGCATAGCCCTCCCGAGGAAGTCGCCGACCTCGTCTGCTTCCTCGCTTCCGACCGGGCCGCCTTCCTTACCGGCATCGCGGTGACCCTCGACGGGGGATGAGCCGGGGGTTTACCTCTAGCCTGGGACGGCCAATTCGGCCCTGTTTCAGGGGGCCAAAGGCATAAGACTTCGTGAAATAAAGAACATCCTTCTGTTCGACTATGCGAACTTGTTCTTGACACCCGCGGGGCGCGTCAGTATCGTACGCGCACGCAAAACGGGCACGGGTACTGTTCCCGTTGTTGCGGACGCGTTTTCGGGGAATCATCCCCATGCGCCGCCGGGAGCCGGGGAAAGAGAATTTTCGGCCCTCATCGCGGCAGGAGGCCAGCGATGCCCGCAAAGCTGTTCGTCGGCAATCTTTCTTTCCAGGCCACGGAGGAGGACCTCCGCGAGCTCTTCCAGCAGGCCGGCACGGTAGAGTCGGTTCGTATCGTGACCGACCAGTTCACCGGGCGTCCGCGAGGCTTCGGATTCGTCGAGATGACGACCAAAGAGGAATCCGCCAAGGCGATCGAGATGCTCAACGGCCGGCTCTTCCGCGACCGGAATCTCGTGGTGGACGAGGCGCGTCCGCAGCCGCAGCGTGGCGCCGGAGGCGGTGGCGCGCGCAGTGCCGGCGGCCCCCGTGGCGGCGGGCCAGGTGGTGGTGGCGGAGGCGGCTGGCGCCGCTAGCTGGGTAGATAGGAGAGACGGCCCCGGGAAATCTCGGGGCCTTTTCTCGGCGCATGTATACTCAACAGGTGACGATATGACAAACAAACAAGGTGTGCCGGCCCCCGCCTTCGTCAAGAGAATCGGGACGATCGTGGATCAGCGGAGGAGCGTGGAGTTCCGACCGCTTGAGACGGAAGAGCTCGTGAATCGGCTGAAGGACCCCCGCTTCCCCTTCGGGTGGACGGTGAACCCGTTCCGCGGATGCGAGTTTGGCTGCCGCTACTGCTATGCGAGGCCGACCCACGGATACCTGGGCCATGCCGATCCAGCCGAGTTCGAGAGGCGCATCTACGTGAAGAAGGCGGATCCCCTGAAGCTGGCCCACCGGCTCCGGCGCGCCCTGGACAGCGGCGAGGAAGTGGCGATTGGTGCGGTCACGGATCCCTATCAGCCCGCCGAGGCCAGGTTCGAGGTGACACGTCAAGTGCTCGAGGCCATCGTCCGGGTGCCTGGGCTCCGGGTCGGCATCACCACGAAATCGGCGGGCATCGTCAGAGACGTCGAGCTGCTCACGGAGATCGCGAAGCGGAGCGATCTCATCATCAATGTCTCGCTCGCCTCGATGGACGCCGCCCTCTTGAGGCGCATCGAGCCGCGTGCCCCCGGCCCGATCTCCGGATCGAGGCCATGGCAAAGCTGGTGGAGGCGGGAGTGCCCGCGCGGCTCTTCGCCATGCCGGTCTTGCCTTTTCTCACGGACACGGAGCACGGGCTTCGCGCCCTCTTCACGGCGGCCCGCCAGGCGGGCGCCCGGGAGGCGATCTGGAATGTGCTCTTCCTGCGCGGGGAGACCCATGGATTCTTTCTGGAGTTCATCGCCCGCGAGTTCCCGATCTCTCGCCCCGCTACCGCGCGCTCTATGGAGGAGGCAGCGGAGCCGACACCGCCTATCGCGAGCGCATCGAGCGGCTCGCCACCAGGGTCGCCGAGGAAGCGGGCTTTCCCGCGCGGAGCCGGACCGAGCGGATGGCGGCGGAGCGCCCGGCGCGCCCGCGCCAGCTGCTGCTCGAGTGGTAGCTGGACGGGGGCTCCGGCGCGTTGTCGCCGGCCGCCGGGCTCAGTCCGTTCTGCTCGATGAGGGGCCGGAACTTCTCGTAGAGATCCTCGAGCTTGGACACGTAGTACGCGGTGTTCTCGTCGGGGGCCGCGGGATTCCACTCGGTGGCCAGCTTGGCCGCCTCGTTCACCTTGACCCGCTTGTCGTCGCCGCACGACGTAGTAGGACACCTGGTCCCCGGGCTGATACGGACGCGCGGAACGAAGGGCCAGCTCGTAGGCGGCGGCCGGGTTGCGCTTGCCCGCGCGAAGCTTCTCCTGATAGCCCGCCGGCGATTCCTGCAGGGTCTCCGTCTTCATGAACTGCTTGAGCGGTACGCGATGGCCGCCGAAGTCCTCCGCGCCAGCGGGCTGACGAGAGCGGGAATCTCCTCGCGCCGGCCACTCAGGAGGAGCCGGAACATCTCCTCCATCCAGCGGCGCTGGAAGAGCTCGATGCCGCGCGAGCGCAAGCCCGAGCCCTTGATCAGGAGCGTGCCGCGCTCGTCGAGGAGGACGTAGTTCTTCATCTTGTACGAGAGCATCGCCTCGTAGCGGCCGTCGAGCTCGAGCTGGATGCCGGCGGGGAGAACCCGCTCCAGCTCGGCGATGAGCGTGAGTCTCGGCGTCCTCCCGGCCGGCGAGGGCGGCGGGGTGAAGTAGATGCCGTCGGTATCGACCTCGATGACCGCGGCTCCCAGTTCACCGAGCCTGGCCACGAGGGCCTGGACGAGGTCTCGCCCTTCGCCCGTCACCTGGTTCGCCGCGTCGTAGTCGTTCCAGTGTCCTTGCGAGAAGGCGAGGTAGCCGTAGAAGGAGTTGATGAGGATCTTGAAGGTCTGCTGGAGCGCGCCGGCCTGCGTGCGCTCCTCCGGCGACTCCGCCTCCCGCGATGCGCGCTTGGCGGCCACGCGAAACTCCCGGAGATCGCGGAGGAGGGTCAGGGAAGACTCCGAGCGAGTCGCGGGCGGGCGCGATGCCGCCGGGCCAGCATGAGCGAGGGATAGAGCGAGGTCACGTCGACGTGGAGGACATTGCTCGCCACCCCGACAGGAGCATGGCCGTATACCCCCGGCTACGCCCTTGCCCGCCGCCGGCGCGGGCACGGCGCGGCCCTGGTGCAGGCACTCGCGGAGGAGGAGGCCGTCGATCTTGGTCGCGTTTCCCCGCAGCACCACCGACTCGTAGGACAGGGGCAGGGCCTGGGCCTGGACGAAATACGGTGGCGAGAGGATGGCCGAGAGGCCGAGGGTTTCGATGACGTCGTCGCGCGCATAGGCCATGAGGGTGGCCGGATCCTCACGGAAGATGCGCGGGATGTCTTCGGGCGGGAGGTAAGTCCGGTCGGGCGCGGCGATCCCGAAGTGACGGGCGACGTCCTTGAGGCCGTAGGACTCGAGATCACGCGCGCCTACGTCGTAGAGCTGGGCGAGTATCCACGTGTCCACGATGTGGCGGCCTTCCACGCGATAGCGGCGGTAGGCGATGGTGCGCTCCGCGACCTGCATGCGGGAGGGATAGCCGGACAGCGTGGAGGCGTCGCGCCCCCACCGCAGAGGCACCTTGAGGCGGCGCGCGCGGGCTTCCATGTACTCGAGGTCGAAGCGGAAGATGTTGTGGCCCTCGAGCACGTCCGGATCGCGCTCCCGGATGATCCGGCCGCATTCCCGGAGGAGGTCCGCCTCGGACATCTCCGCCCCCGACAGCACGGTCTGGAATCCCGTGGAGTCGGCCATGGCGATGGCGATGATCCGATCGGACTCGCGCGCGGCATTGGGGAACTCGAAGCCGGGGGCGGTGGTCACCTCGATGTCCACGGCCATGCGGCGGAGATCCCCAAACGTCATGCCGAGGAAGGATGTCCGTCCCGTGCGGAGCAAGAACTGATGCACGGGGTCCGGGAAGAACTGGTACGGCGCCTCGGGCGCCCCCGACATGCGGCCGGAAGCCTCCCGGCAGTGGTCGCGCGCCTTGAGACACTGGAACCACGAAGGGAACTCCGCCAGCCACCGGTAGACGCCCGGCCCGTCGAGCGGGGTGACGGTGAGGTCGCCCTTGAAGTCCTTGAGCAGATCGGGATCGGCGAGGAGGAGAAAGGGGCGGAAGGGCACCTCGCTCGCCTGGGTTTCCGCCTCACGCGAGTAGACGCGGACGGTTGCGTCTCCCGGGGCGAAGGCGAGGTGTCGGGGAACTCCCGCCCGCCCGAAGAGGAGGCGGTTGGCATAGAAGGGCAGGGGCGCGCCGCTCAATTCAGCAGGCCGATCAGGCGATGGAGCTCTTGCCGGGCCGCCGTGTCGTGAGGCTCGAAGGAGATGGCGCCCTCGAGCTCGCGGATGGCCTCACGCACCTTGTGCTGACGCACGTACACCCGGGCGAGGTTGAGGAAGGGATAGTGGCGCGGCTCGTAGCGCGGAGCGATCTTCGCGCGCTCCAGCCACTCCACCGCCTCCTCCGGTCTGCCCAGCTCGATCAGGCACACTCCGATGTCGTTGTACGGATTGCCGAAGGTCGGATCCACGGCGATGGCGCGCTTGCACGCGGCGATCGCCTCCTCGTGCTTGCCCTGAAACGACAGGGCCCAGCCGAGAAAGGTGTGCGCTTCCGCGGTGGGGTGAACGGCCAGCGAGCGGCTGTAGTGCTCGATGGCTTCCTCGAGGCGCCCGGCCATCTGCGCTTCGTAGCCGCGCTCGAACTGCTCGCGTGCTTCCTCCGGCCACTCACGGTCCGTCATGTGTCGCTGGTGATTGTACCTCAGAGCGGTCGCGCTATACTTCGGCGGATGATCCGAATATTTCGCGCTCTCGTCCTGTGTGCGCTCACCGTGACCACGGCGTGTACGCGACCGGTCTCCTTCGAGAGCGCCACCCCGAAGAATCCCGACCGTGTCGAGGGTCGCCTCACCAGGCCAGACGGAGCCGGCTCCTTTCCCGCCCTCGTGCTCATGCACGGCTGTCATGGACGTCTCGCCGCAGGTGAACGCGTGGGCGCGCTGGCTGGCCGATCGCGGCTATGTCGCCTTCGTGGTGGACAGCTTCGGGCCGCGCAAGGAGCCCGCCGACTGCAAGGCCGACGGCAAGCCGGATGCCCCCGCCACCGAGCGCTTCGACGACGCCATCGGCGCCCTCAAGTATCTTCAAGGCCTGCCCTTCGTCATTCCGGAGCGCGTGGCCTCCTTCGGCTGGTCGCAGGGCGGGGTCTTCGCCATCTCGGTGATCAACGGGCCCACTCTCGAGCGGGCCCGGGCGCGGGGTCGTCCTGCCCAGCGTCGGCTACGCGGCGGCGGTGGCCATGTATCCCGGCGGCTGCCGGGACTACGCGAAGGAGCTGGTCATCCGGCCGCTCCTTCTTCTCATCGGAGGAGCGGACGACTGGACGCCGCCCCAGTACTGCCGCGAGATGGCCGCGAACGTCAAGGCGCGCGGGGCCGACGTGACCCTCGTCGAGTACAAGGGCGTCTATCACTACTTCGACGTGGTCGGCCAGCAGAAGCAGGTGCTCAAGGAAATCGAGCAGCCGTTCAATCTGGGCACCTTCGGCGTCACCGTGGCCTACGACGCCGAGGCCGCCGCCGACGCCCAGCGCCAGGTCGAGATCTTTCTCGCGCGGGTGCTCAAAGGCGCGCCGCCACGCTGACGACCTCCTCAGCCGTTGCCCTCTCCGGGCGCGGCGTGCTAGCGTGAGCGACTGACCTATGGATGCTTCCGTCGAGCTCGTCAAGCGGCTTCTCGTGTCGGTGGTGCACATCCACACCGAGGTGCCGTCCGCCCATCCCCTCCACGCGGACGCTGGGCGACGAGCGCATGGGGTCGGGCATCGTCATCGATCCGTCGGGGCTCATCCTCACCGTCAACTACGTGGTCATGGGCGCGGAGACGATACACGTGAGCTTCGTGAAGGGCCGGACCCAGCGCGCGGAGATCGTGGCCCAGGACTTCGAGCTGGGCCTGGCCCTCCTGAAGGTCAAGCGCACGGGCCTTCCCGCGGTACCCGTGGCCTCGTCGGAAGACCTCGATCGGGGCGAGCCCGTGTTCGCCCTGGCCGCCACCGGACCGCGCGAGCGTCGGGTGTCCGGCGGCCTCCTGAGCTACCTGGGTGAGTTCGAGGCGTACTGGGAGTCCATGCTCGATCGCAGCCTGGTGTCCACCGCCTCCAATCCCGGCTTTGGCGGCGGCCCGCTCTTCACGGTGACCGGCCGCATGATCGGGGTGGTGTCGCTCAACCTCGGGGAGATCGTGCGGTCCTCCCTCGCCATTCCCGGCGAGTGCTACCTCGGCCACCGGGAGGAGTATCTCCGCCACGGCCGGGTGATCAGCCGGGCGCCCCGGGCCTGGCTCGGTGTCTTCGCCCATCCCGTCGACGAGGGGGTGATGGTGGCGGGCCTCGTGCCGGGCGGCCCCGGCGCCAAGTCCGGCATCAAGGAAGGTGACGTCATCGTGTCGCTCGACGCGCTGCAGGTGCCCACGCGCAAGGAGTTCTACCTGTCGCTGTGGCGCCGCGGCCCCGGCGAGCGCATCGCCCTCGAAGTGATGCGGGACAGCGAGCTCAAGCGGCTCGACGTGACCGGCGGCAACCGGGCGGACTTCTACAAGCAGATTCCCTGAACGGAGGGCTTCGTGGACCTGGGACTCAAGGGCAAGGTGGCGCTGGTGGTGGCGGCGAGCAAGGGCATGGGCAAGGCCTCCGCCATGGGGTTCGCGGCGGAAGGCGCGCGCGTGACCATGTGCTCGCGCGGGGAGGCCGACCTCACCGCGGCCGCCGAGGACGTGCGCAAGCGCACGGGGGCTGAGGTGCTGGCCGTTCCCGCCGACGCCAACAAGCCGGAGGACATCGAGCGCGTGGTGGCCAAGACGCGCGAGAAGTGGGGAGGCGTCGACGTGCTCGTGGCCAATGTCGGCGGACCGCCCCCGGGCCCTTCGAGCAGATGACGGACGAGCACTGGCTGGCCGCCTTCCAGCAGGTCCACCTCTCCACCGTGCGCTTCATCCGGGCCGTGCTCCCCGACATGAAGAAGAAGAAGTGGGGGCGCATCCTCGCCATCCAGTCGAGCTCCGTCAAGCAGCCGGTGGAGGGGCTCATCCTCTCCAACGGCATTCGGCCGGGCATCGCCGGGATGTTCAAGACCCTCGCCGGCGATCTCGCCCGGGAGGGCATCACCGTGAACATGGTCCTGCCCGGCCGGATCCGGACGGACCGCTTCATGGGCCACCAGAAGGACCTCGCGGCCCGCGCCGGGATCAGCCTCGAGGAGTGGATCGCCACGCGCTCCACTCCCGACATCCCCATGGGGCGCATCGGCACCCCGAAGAGTTCGGGGACATGGTGGTCTTTCTCGGCTCCCAGCGCGCCTCGTACGTGACGGGCTGTGTGGTGCAGGTGGACGGCGGGCTCATCAAAAGCGTGGTGTAGCAGATGTCATGAGGACGCTTCAGCACGGCGGTCGCGCACTTCCGCGCCCACCGGGGATTCTTTCAGGCAGCCGGTCTCGCCTTCAGCTTCTTGACCTGCCTCGTCCCCATCCTCTTCTTCATCGTGGCCCTCGCCGGCTTCGTGTTGAGCCGCAAGACGGCTTCCGAGATCGTGCTCAATCAGCTCGCCCAGATCATCCCCGTCTACAAGGGCGAGGTGCACGAGGCCCTGAGCCAGATCATCAGGCGCCGGAGCCTCTCCGGCCTCCTCGGCACCGCCGTGCTCCTCCTCTTCGCGAGCCAGCTCTTTGCCTCCCTCCGCCTCGTCCTCAACGATGTCTTCGGCTTCACCCGCGGGCCGGGGCTCCTGCGCGAGATCGGCAAGGATCTCCTCCTGCTCTTCTGCATGGGCGTGCTCTTCCTCGGGAGCATCTTCATCGTCGATCTCTTCTCGTGGATCCGCATCCTCGTGCTCACCCCGCGGCAGATGCCCGCGGAGTGGATCCGCTCCCTCTCCTCGCCCTCGCCGTGGGCTTCAGCACCATGCTCTTCTTCATCATGTACCGCTACTTCCCCCACCAGCGGGTGCCCGCGGGGGCGGCCTTCGCGGGCGCCCTTCTCGCCGCGCTGCTGTGGGAGGTCGCGAAGCAGGCCTTCCGCTGGTACATCCTGCGTGTCGGCGTCTACGACAAGATCTACGGCCCCCTGGGGGCCCTCGTGGGCCTCGGCATGTTCGCCTACTACTCCGGCATCGTCTTCATCCTGGGCGCCGAGTTCACCTCCGTGCTCATGAGCAGGCGGCGGCACCGGTAGCTGTGGTAGCTTGTGGCGGCCATGACTGACCCGCTCGTGCGGCCGCTCGAGGGCGTCCGCGTCCTGGAGCTGGCCCATCTCATCGCCGGGCCCACCGGCGGCATGTACCTCGCGGACATGGGCGCCGACGTCATCAAGGTCGAGTCGCGCGAGGCGCCCGATGCCTCCCGCAGCGTCTACGGCATCACGCGCGCGGGCGAGGGGATCCTCCATCTCACCGTGAACCGGAACAAGCGCGCCCTCTGCCTCGATCTCCAGAAGCCGGCGGGACGCGCGACCTTCTACCGCATGGTCAAGACGGCCGACGTGGTGCTCGAGGGCTACCGCAACGGCGTGGCGGAGCGGCTCGGCATCGACTACGCCACCCTCGCCCCCATGAATCCGCGGCTCGTCTACTGCTCGGTGTCGGCCTTCGGACCCGAGGGGCCGTGGCGCGACAAGCCGGGGCTCGACGCCCTCGCCCAGGCGGTGGGCGGGCTCATGGCGGTCACGGGCGAGGTCAACGGGGGCCCCGCCCTGGTGGGCGCGCCGGTGGTCGACACCATCGGAGGCCTTCTCGCCGCGCAGGGCATTCTGCTCGCCCTGATCGGACGGGGCCGCACGGGGCAGGGGCAGAAGGTCGACGTGTCGCTCCTCGACGGCGTCCTGCTCTCCCATCTCGCGCGGCTGGCCGTGTATCACGAGACGGGCGTACCGCTCGGCCGCTACGGGAGCGGCCATCCCAATCTCGTCCCCTACCAGGCCTTCCGCGCGAGCGACGGCTGGATCTTCGTCGCGGTATGGCGTGACGCCACGTGGGCGCCGTTCTGCGCGACCATCGGCCAGCCCGATCTCGCCGCCGACCCGAGATTCGCCACGAGCGCGGACCGCGTGACGCACCGGAAGGAGCTCGAGCCGTTGATCGAGAGCATGCTCTTGACCCGCACCGTCGAGGAATGGATGGCCGCGCTCTCCCCATCGACGTGCTGTGCGCCCCCGTCAACGACTACACCCAGCTCGTGCGGCACCCCGCGGTGCTGGCCACGGGCATGATCGTGGAGCAGGAGCATCCGCGGGCCGGCCGTATCACCACCATGGCCAATCCCGTGAAGCTCGAGAAGACGCCGGGCACCATACGCACCGGGGCGCCCGCCCTCGGCGAGCACTCGCGCGACATTCTGCAAGAAGCCGGCTTGACGTCGGCGGAGATCGACGGCCTGGCCGCCGACGGCGTGATCTGACACGTTCTCAACGAGGAGAGAGCCCTGATGGCGACAACTCCGATGCTCAAGGACAAGGTGGCGGTGGTCACCGGCGCGGCCCGAGGGATCGGCCGCGAGATCGCGATCCTCATGGCCCAGCATGGAGCCAAGGTGGTGGTGAACGACTATGGGGGGCCGCGGACGGCAAGGGGAGCGAGAAGGGCCCCGCCGAGGAGGTGGTGAAGGAGATCAAGGACAAGGGGGCGAGGCCGAGGCCAACTACGAGTCGGTGGCCACCATGGCGGGCGGCCGGGCCATCGTGCAGACGGCCCTCGACCGCTTCGGCGGTGTCGACATCATCGTGAACAACGCGGGCATTCTCCGCGACCGCATGATCTTCAACATGACGGAAGAAGAGTGGGACGCGGTCATCAACACCCACCTCAAGGGAACGTTCGCGGTGACCCGGGCCGCCGTGCCCCACATGCGCGAGAAGAAGTGGGGACGCATCGTCAACATGACCTCCACCTCGGGGCTCGTGGGCAATGTCGGCCAGGCCAACTACGCCGCGGCCAAGCTGGGTATCGTGGGGCTGACCAAGGTCACCGCCCTCGACATGGCGCGCTACAATGTGACCGCCAACTGCATATCGCCCTTCGCGTGGACCCGGATGATCGGCACCATCCCCACGGAGACGGAGGCGCAGAAGGCGCGCGTGGACAAGATCAAGAAGATGGGGCCCGAGCACATCGCGCCGGTGGCGGTGTTCCTCGCCAGCGACGCGGCCAAGGAGATCTCCGGCCAGATCTTCGGCGTGCGCGGCAAGGAGATCATGCTCTTCAACCACATGCGCCCGATCCGCAACATGCACCACGACCTGGGCTGGACCCCGGAGCGGCTGGCCGAGATGTTCCCGGGCACCCTCAAGCATCACCTCGTTCCTCTCGAGACCTCGGGCCAGTACTTCAACTACGATCCGATGGTCTGAGCGGAGGCTTCCCATGGACCAAACGCTCGTCGTCCCCAGTCTCACCGTCACGCCGCGTCTCCTCCGCGAGCTCAGCGGCGACGCCACGCCCGAGCAGGTCTGGGCCTCTCCCAAGCCGGGCGAATGGTCCATGGGGGACGTGGTCCGGCATCTGCTCGCCGCCGACGAGCGCGTGTTCCTTCCGCGAATCAGCTCGCATGCTCGCGGAGGAGCGGCCGAGCTTCGCCTCGGTGGAGGACGTGCTGGCACCCGGGCGAGAGCTCGGGCCGCTCCTCGACGCTTTCGAATCGACCCGCGGGCAGCTCGTGGAGGCGCTCAGGCCCCTCGGCCCGGAAGCGATGCGGCGCGAAGGCGTGGCCCCGCGCGGGCCGGTGACCGTGGCCTCCTACGCGAGTATCGTGGCCGAGCACGACATCGAGCACCGGCGTCAGATCCATGATCTGCGCGAGGGGCTGGGCCTCAAGCCCAAGCGGGCCGAGGCCAAGCGGCCGCTGCCCATGGCCGAGATCATCGAGGCCATCGGGCGCGGGCCGGCCGAGGTGCGCCGGGCCGCCCAGGGGTTGACGGCGGCCGCGATGAAGCAGCGTCCGCGCCCCGCCGACTGGTCGATCAAGGAAGTCATGGCCCATCTGCTCAAGACCGAGCGTGACCTCTTCCTCCCGCGGCTCACCCAGCTCGCCACGGCCGACCGGGCGACCTTCCCGTCCTTCGACGCGGACGCGTGGGCGCGGGAGCGGGACCATCGCCAAGGTGATTTCGACGACGACTGGCGGGGCTTCGAGGCGATGCGGGCCCAGACGATCGCCCTGCTCGCGAAGGTGCCCGCCGAGGCCGAGGGGCGGATCGGATTCTCCGGCTACTTCGGTCCCGTCACCCTCATCGAGTACGCCACGCACGTGGTCGACCACGACGTCGAGCATCTCCGGCAGATCGCCGAGACCCGGGCGGCCATCGGCGGCTGAGGCGGTCGCGCTCTTCAGCTCCCCGACGTCAGGAAGAACGCGAGGGCGGCCGCGGTCATGATCGCGGTCGCCGTCCAGCCGAGCAGCCTCAGCCAGAAGCCGTTGACGTGCTCTCCCATGATCTTCCGGTTGCCGCCCACCAGCATGACCAGGACCATGAGCGGAGGAGCGAGGAGGCCGTTGAGCACGGCGGAGAAGAAGAGAGTCCGCATCGCGTTGGCGCCGAGGAGGCTGAGGGCAATGCCGCCGGCCATGGCACTCGCGAAGACGAGATAGAAGCGGCGGGCGCTGCGCGGCTTGAGATCGAGGCCGGCCCGCCAGGCGAAGAGCTCGGCCACCGCGAACGAGGCGGAGCCGGCGAGGACGGGGATGGCGAGGAGACCCGTGCCGACCAGGCCCATGGCGAAGAGAACATAGGCGGCGTCGCCGGCAAGTGGGCGCAGGGCCTCCGCGGCCTGACGCGCCGTCTCGATATCCTGCACCCCGCGCGATGAAGCGTGGACGCGGTGGCGAGGATGATGAAGTACATGACGAGGTTCGAGAAGAACATGCCCGTGTTGACGTCGAGGCGCGCATCGGCCAGCTCATGAGGAAGTCGCGCCGCGGCGCTGGGCGATCGTCTTCTTCCCTCGCCTTTTCTCCTCCTCCACCTCCTGGGTCGCCTGCCAGAAAAACAGGTACGGCGAGATGGTCGTGCCGAGAATGCCCACGAGGGTGCTCACGGAGCGCCGGGTCCAGTGAAGATCGGGAACGACCGTGGCCATGAGCACGGCCGGCCAGTGTGGGTGCGCCAGGAAGGCCGCCGCGACGTAGGCGAAGAGGACGGCGGTGAGCCACTTCAGGGTCTGGGCGAAGGTGGCGTAGCTCGTGTAGACGGTGATGACGGTGATCCCCACTCCGAACACCACGACGAAGGGCAGGGCGGGCAGCCCCGTGAGCATGGCGGCGGCTTCGGCCATCCCGCCGAGGTCCGCGGCGATGTTGAAGACGTTGGCCACGAGAAGGATGAGGCAGGCCCCCGCGATGAGCGGACGCGGATAGTGCTGTCGCACCGTCCCCGCCAGTCCCCGTCCCGTGACGAGGCCGATCCGCGCGCACACGAGCTGGATGGCGGCCATGAGGGGAAACGTGATCACCGCCGTCCACAGGAAGAGATAGCCGTGAGCCGCTCCCGCGATGGAGTAGGTGGCGATGCCGCTGGGGTCGTCGTCGGAGGCGCCCGTGACGAGGCCGGGCCCGAGGATCCTGAAGTAGCGAACGATCGGGTTGTGCGAGTGATCGGGCGGCCGCCCCTCGTCGGCCATCACGAGTAGGCCTGATCAAGCATCGTCGCCGAGCCTGCGTCGCCAGAGGCCGGTCACAGCCAGCGCGGAGACCGACAGCGCGGAGATCAACACCCCGATTCGCTCCGCCGCGCCCGGGCCGTGGTGCAGGATGATCGCTGCCGTGCCGTCCACCCCTTCGATCTCGAGCATGCCCGCGTCGTCGCGTCGAGTGGCCAGCCGCCGGCCCCCGCCTCCGCGCTCCAGAGGGGAGAGTAGGCGAAGCCCGCGGAGCGCCAGCCCGGCCCGGGCCCCGGCGCCAGCCGCCAGGTCTGGGGAGCCACGCGCTCGGGAAGGATCCGCGGACCGCGTGCGACGTAGACGCGGAACGGGCCGATTGCGCGGGGTGGCGAGAAATCATTCGTCGACTCGAGGAAGCCGAGGCGGCCCGTATCCTCTTCGGAGGCCACGACCACCGAGATCCCGAGCCTGTCCGCCCACGTCCGGAAGCCTTCCGCGGTGAGCGACTCGAGCGGGCCGGCCGAAGAGGCTCACGCCATCGCGCGCCTCGACGAGCATGGTGATGGGACGGTTGTCGGCCGAGCCGGTATAGACCAGGCCGGCGACGGGCGAGGGGGTGGGTGAAGGTGCCGTTGATGATCCCGCGTCCCGTCTCGATGGGGGTGAGGGCGGTGATGTGGCTGTGCGGTCGCCACCACTCGGGGCGATAGTCGAGGCGCACCGCGGAGCGGAGAAAGAGCACCCGTCCGGGCGGAGCCTCGCGAAGGGCCGCCCACAGCGCATCCAGCCGGTCACCGCGCACCACCTCTTGATACTTCGGCCACTCTCCCCGCATCGGCCAGAGGGTGAGGGCGGGCTCGGGTGATCCGGGCGAGAGCAGCACCGCTCCCGCGATGAGGACGAGAGCGATGCCGGCGGGCGGCAGGCGCGGCAGGCGCGCGGCCAGGGCCGGAGCCCCCAGCGACGCCCCGATGACGAGCGCCAGGAACAGGCTGTCGACGAGCCGGTCGGCGGGCAGCCACTGCGCGCGGAGAGGCGCGGCCACGAGCGCGTCGAGGGCTATCACCACGGCCATCGCGGGCGTGAAGAAGAGAAGCCAGCGGCCCCTCGCCGGTTCGGGACCCGAGGGTCGCGTCGTGAGCCCGGCCGCGAGCTGAGCGAGGGCGAGGACGATGATGAGGGGACGGCCTGTCTGGCCGAGCAGTCCGAGGAGAGACGTGTCGCCCCAGGCGAGAGGGAGAGCCATGCGAAGGTGGGTGAGGAGAGGAAGAAGCCACAACGCGCTCAGGCCGAAGGCGAGCGCGGCCACCATGGCCGCCTGCTTCACACGCGCGCCATCGATCCCCGGACCCGAGCCACGCGCCGATGGCGAGCAGAGCCAGCCCGGCCGGAGCGTGCGCGGGATGGAGCAGGATGATGGCGGCGAGGAGAGGCGCGGCGAGCAGTGGGGCGCGTCGCGGGCCTTCACACCAGCGTACGAGCGAGAGGGCCACGAGCGGGAGGAGACCCCATCCGAGCCGCGCCGCGACCAGACCCCATCGAAGACCCTCCTCGACGCCGCTTCGCGACCCCGCCGACAGGGTCAGGGCCACGAAGGCGCCGGGCAAGGCCAGCCAGCCACTGCCGAGCACGCGCGTGAGGAGGGCGAAGGTGGCGATACCGGGAAGGATCCAGGCGATCCAGACCACCGTCTCGTAGGATCGCTGGACATCGAGAGCGCCCAGCGACGCCGCGTGAATGACGGCGCCGAGCCACGCCGCGCCCGGCGGGTAGTACTGGAGCTCGGCGTAGCCGGCCCACCAGCCGGGATTCAGGCGCCAGGGCGGCCAGCCGAGCTCGACGGCGTGATGGAGGCGATAGAGCTGGCCGGGATGATCGTCGAACACGACAAGACCGCGGCCGAGCGCGGTCAGGCCGAAGGTCGCGGCGTAGAGGAGGAGCAGGGCGGCGGGCACGACGGCTCGGCTCACGCCTGAGAATCATACGGCATGGCCCGATTTTGTCTTGAAGTTCCGTTGACATTCGCGTCGATCGCCTGTCTACTAGGGCAATTGCTGGCTCGGTCGGTGATCCGGGAGGAGTGAGCCCGGGTCGTGCAGTTCATTCCGGGGCTCAAATCCCCTACCGATGGAGAGGCCATGGAACGATTGAAGGGTCTCAAGTGTCGCGAGTGCAGTCGCTACTATCCCTCCTCACCCGTCCACGTCTGCGAGTTCTGCTTCGGTCCCCTCGAGGTCGACTATGACTACGAGGTGATCGGCAAGCTCATCAGCCGGAAGAGCATCGAGGCGGGCCCCCCAGCATCTGGCGGTACGCGGATCTCCTGCCGCTGAACCAGGCGGAAGGCGAAGCCCCCATCGGCCAGGCGGTGGGCTTCACCCCGCTCATTCGCGCGCGGAATCTGGCCGAGGAGCTGGGCGTGCGGGAGCTCTACGTCAAGAACGACTCGGTGTGCCATCCGACGTGGTCCTTCAAGGATCGCGTGGTCGCCGTCGCGATCAACAAGGCCAAGGAGTTCGGCTTCGACACGGTGGCCTGCGCCTCCACGGGAACCTCGCCAACTCGGTGGCCGCCCACTCGGCGGAGGCCCGGCTCAAGTCCTACATCTTCATCCCCGCGGACCTCGAGCGGGGCAAGGTCATCACCACGCTCGTCTATGGGCCCACCCTGGTGGCGGTGGAGGGAACGTACGACGAGGTCAACCGGCTCTGCGCCGAGGTCGGCGACAAGTACCGGTGGGCCTTCGCCAACATCAACATCCGGCCGTACTACGCGGAAGGCTCCAAGACGCTACGGCTACGAGATCGCGGAGCAGCTCGGCTGGCGCGCACCCGCCCACGTGGTGGTGCCCTGCGCGGGCGGCTCGCTCATCACCAAGATCGCACAAGGCCTTCGAGGAGCTGCGCATGCTCGGGCTCATCCCCGAGGGCAAGACGAGCATGTACGCGGCGCAGGCGGCGCGGCTGCGGGCCCATCGTGACCATGATCAAGAAGGACTCCGGACGTGCTCGAGCCGGTGCGGCCCAACACCATCGCCAAGTCGCTCGCCATCGGCAATCCGGCCGACGGCTACTATGCCTATCGCGTCACCAAGGACACGGGCGGCTATGGCGAGCACGCGCAGCGACGAGGAGATCATCGAAGGGATGCAGCTCCTCGCCCGCACCGAAGGCATCTTCACCGAGACGGCGGGCGGCGTCACGGTGGCCGCGCACGAAGAAGCTGATCGAGTCGGGGCGGATTCCGCGCGACGAGCCCATCGTCATCTGCATCACGGGCAACGGGCTCAAGACACCCGACGTCTTCTATGACCGCCTCTCGGTGGACGTGACCATCCGCCCGTCGCTGGCCGTGTTCGACCAGGCGCTGGCCGATCTGAAATCAAAGCCGGCGCCTGAGCCGGACGCAAGGAGACGTGCATGTCCGTGCTCGTACGAATTCCCACGCCGCTCCGTTCGCTCACCAAGGGGCCAGGCGGAGGTGCAGGCCGCCGCCGACTCCGTGGGCAGCCTCATCGAGGACCTCGAGAAGCAGTACCCGGGGCTCAAGGAGCGCCTGGTGGACGATGGCGGTGAGGTCCGCCGCTTCATCAACTTCTACGTCAACGAGGAAGACATCCGCTTTCTGCAGGGCGCCCAGACCGCGCTCAAGACAGGCGACCAGGTCTCCATCGTCCCCGCCATCGCCGGCGGTCGCTGAGCGGAATCGCCCGGAGCCGATCCCATGGCGCGCATGCGCGTGCGGCTGACCTATCCCACCGAGCTGATCCAGCAGCCCATCGTCTATCACCTCGTGAAGGACTTCGGGATCGTGCCCAACATACGCCGGGCCGACGTGGGCGCGGACCACGGCTGGATCGTGCTCGAGCTCGAAGCGGCGCAGGAGAAGCTGGAGGAAGGCGTGGCCTGGCTTCGCCAGCAGGGGATCAAGGTGGATCCCATCGAGCGGGACGTGGTGCTGTCGTGATCTCCAAGCGCGTGCAGGGCTTCACGGAGTCCGTCATCCGGGAGATGACCCGGGTCAACAACCAGCACGACGGCATCAATCTCGCCCAGGGCATGCCCAACTTCCCGCCGCCCGAGCGAGATCCTCGAGGCGGCGCACCAAGCGCCATCGACGGCGACTTCCATCAGTACGCCATCACCTGGGGCACGCCGCGTCTCCGCCAGGCCATCGCGGCGAAGTACCAGCAGCTTCTACGGCATGGACGATCGATCCCGAGCGCCACGTCACCGTCTGCTGCGGCTCCACCGAGACCATGCTCGCCACCCTCCTGGCCGTGCTCAACCCCGGCGACGAGGTCATCATCTTCGAGCCGTTCTACGAGAACTACGGGCCCGGGCTGCATCATCGTCCGGGGCCGAGCCCGTCTATGTGCCGCTCGAGCCGCCGGACTTCGGCTTCGATCCCGACCGGCTGCGCCCGCGCCGTCATCGCCGCGCACCCGGGCCATCATCTTCAACAGCCCGAACAATCCCACGGGCAAGGTCTTCTCGCGGGCCGAGCTCCAGATCGATCGCCGACCTGTGCCATCGAGCACGATCTCCTCGCCATCACCGACGAGATCTACGAGCACATCCTCTACGACGGCGCCAGCCACACGCCCATCGCCACGCTGCCCGGCATGGCCGACCGGACCATCACCATCTCCGGCATCTCGAAGTCGTACTCGGTCACGGGCTGGCGGGTCGGCTATGCCGTCGCGAGCCCCGAGCTCTCGCTGGGCATACGCCGGGCGCACGACTTCATCACGGTGGGCGCGCCGCACCCGCTGCAGGAGGCCGCCGTCACCGCGCTCGAGCCTGCCCGATGACGTACTACGTCTATCTGCGGGAGAGCTATCAGGCGCGGCGCGACCTGCTCTTCTACCAGGTGGAGGCGGCCGGGCTTCATCGCGTGCGAAGCCACGCGGGGCGTACTACATCCTGACCGACGTCGCCCACTTCGCTGACGCGCAGTACGACGTGCGCCGACGATCACCGCGTTCGCCATGTTCCTCGTCAAGGAAGTCGGGGTGGCCACCGTGCCCGGCTCGTCCTTCTACGCCCACGCAGCGAGCTCGGGCCGGACCAAGATCCGCTTCTGCTTCCCCAAGACCGACGACATGCTCATCGAGGCGGGACGCCGGCTGCAAAAGCTCGCCCGTTGACGCTCCGGCCGGCCTGATGTTCCGGGCCTCGTGCCTTCGGAAGCCATGGACGCTCCCGAGTAACGCTCGGGAATCCGCCCGCGCCATCTTCGACGCCGCGCTCGCCGCGGGTGACGTGCGTCCCGCTGGTTCACCCGGGCCCTCGCCGGGCATCGCCAGCCGGCGCACGGGCGTGTGCTGGTGGTGGGCGCCGGCAAGGCGTCGGGCGCCATGGCCGCCGCCGTCGAGGAAGCGCTGGGGCGACCGGATCGCCGACGGCGTGGTGGCGGTGAAGGACGGCTACACCGTCCCCACGCGCCGGGTGCGCCTCCTCGAAGCGGGGCATCCCGTGCCCGACGAGCGCGGAGCGGCGCGCGGCGCGGGAGATTCGCGACCTCGCCTACATCCGCGGGTGCTGACGATGCTCGTCCTCGTCCTCGTCTCGGGTGGCGGCTCCGCGCTCACCCCGGCGCCCGCGCCTCCCATCACGCTCGGCGACAAGCAGGCCATGACGCGGCTTCTGCTCGCGGCGGGCGCGACCATCAACCAGCTCAACGCGATACGGAAGCACTGCTCGCGCGCTCAAGGGCGGCCAGCTCGCTCGGGCCGCCGCGCCCGCGCGGGTCGAGGCCCTTCTCCTCTCCGACGTCGTCGGGCGACCCGCTCGACGTGATCGCTTCCGGCCCGACCACACCCGATGCCTCCACCGTTCGCGGAGGCCCTCGGACATCCTCGATCGATTCGATCTTGCGGGAGCGGCGCCCCGCGGTCCATCGTCCAGAGGCTCCGAGCGGGGTCACGCGGGGAGCTGCCCGGAGACGCCCAAGCCGGGCGACCCGCTCTTCGCGAGCGGTGAGCAACACCGTCATCGGCAACAACGCCCTCGTGGTGGAGGCGGCGGCGGCGCGGGCGCGCGAGCTCGGACTTCACGCCTCACGTGCTCGACGCGATCCCTCGAGGGCGAGGCGCGCGAGATGGGCCGGACCGCTTCGTCGCAGATGGCGCGCGCCATCCAGGCCGGCCGCGGGCCGGTCGCGCCGCCCGCCTGCGTGATCGCGGGCGGCGAGACCACGGTGACGGTGAGAGGCCGGGGCAAGCGGTGGCCGCTGCCAGGAGTTCGCCCTGGCCGCCGCCCTCGAGCATGGAAGGCCTCCGCGGTGTCGTGATGCTTGCCGCGGGTAGCGGATGGCACCGACGGGCCCACCGAGGCGGCGGGCGCCATTGTCGACGGGGAAAGCGCCGCTCGGGCGCGCGCGCGCGGCCTGACCCGTCAGCTCCCTCGCGGAGAACGACTCGCTATGACCTCCTGGCCGGAACCGGAGACCTGGTCGTGACCGGACCCACCAATACCAACCTGCTGGACTCTCTACCTCGCATTGGTGCGTGTAGCTGCCGGATTCAGACGGCCGGGGCCAGATTTCGAGGCTCCTCGCGGAAGACAATGCTAGTATTCGCGACGATGCAACCTCCGCAACGAGGCCGCGCTCGGTGACGCTCCGAAGCCTTGGCACGCCTGGGTGACGATACTCGCGGGCGTCGCCATCGCCCTCGTCGTGACGAACATCGTCCTCTTCGAGCGAAATCGCACGCTTCAGGCGGAGGTTGCCGCCCGCACCCAATATCTCCAGCAGACGGCTCAGCTCGAAGCCCTGAACTGGGAAATCGTGAACGCCATCGCCAATTTCGCCGTGCGCAACAACGACGAAGCGCTCAAGGGCATCCTCACCCAACAGGGCATCAGCATCAACGTGGCGCCGGGCCAGGGGAACGCCTGCGGCGAGGCCTGCGCCCGAGTCCAAGAGTGGCCGATGAGCGCCGACGAGCCGGGCAGCCTGCCGGAGCAAGTGCGTTCCGACACGTGGATGGCGGTGCGCCCTCCTCACGATAGCCGTCGTGGCGTGGCTCTCGTTCCAGACCGTGCAGCAGATCAGGGAACGAAGCGCCTTGCAAAACGTAAGGACGGCCCAGGAGGCGGCGCTCGAGCGGGCCCAGAAAATTCGTGCGCAGTTCGATACCATCACCAAGAAGACGCTGGAGCTGGCCCAGCAGGGTAATGCGGGCGCTGCCCTCATCGTGGACGAGCCTCGCCCGACGGGGCGTGACCATCACCTGAGCAGTTCCGCCGGCCCCTTCCTCCTCCCTCGAAGTAGCCGTGGCGGTCAGCGGACGCGCGGGTCGAGCGCGTCGCGCAGCCTGTCCCCACCAGGTTGATGGCGAGCACCGTGAGCAGTATGGCCAGGCCGGGAAACGTGGCGAGCCACCACGCCACGCTCACGAAGTCGCGGCCCGAGGGCGATCATCTGGCCCCAGGTAGGATGGCGCTCCCGTGCCCACGCCGAGGAAGGACAGGGCCGCTTCCTGCAGGATGGCCTGGGCGACCTGGAGCGTCGACATCACGATGATGGACGAGAAGGTATTCGGGCAGCAGGTGGCGAAGGATCATGCGCGTAGGGGCTCGCCCCCATGGCGCGGGCCGCCTCGACGAAGTCCTTCTCGCGGAGCGCGAGCACCTCCGCCCGCACCACCCGGCGTGTAGCGCTCCCAGCCCGTGAGCCCGAGCACCACGATGATGGTGAGAAGGCTCGGGCCGAGGGCCGCCACGAAGGCGAGGGCGAGGAGCAGCTGGGGAAACGACAGCGTCGACGTCCGACCACCGTCATGACCACCGCGTCCACGCTGCCCCGGAGAAAGCCGCTCAGGAGCCCGAGGGTGACGCCGACCACGAGACTCACCGCCACCGGCCGAGATGCCCGACCATGAGGAGATGCGCGCGCCGTAGATGATCCGGCTCAGGATGTCGCGGCCCACCTGATCGGTGCCGAGCAGGTAGGCGGGTTGCCGCCGTGAGACCCACACCGGCGGGGTGAATCGGCGGAGCAAGGCTCTGGCGCACGGGGTCGTGAGGAGCCACGTAGGGTGCGGCCACCGCCGCGCCGATCACCACGAGGAGGATGAGGACGCCCGCGATCGCCGCCGGATTGCGTACGAGCTTGCGCCAGGCTCGCGAGCGGTCGGACTCGGGAAGAGGCGCGGCCACGGCCACGCGGGAGGAGCGAGGGTGCCGATGGACACGGCGCTCAGCGCACCCGGATCTGCGGGTTCAGGTAGAGTGTAGAGCATGTCGACGACGAAGTTGACTGAGCACGACGATGAGGGCAAGCACGAACACCCCCGCCTGCACGATGGGAAATCGAGCTGGCGGATGGCGCCCACGATGAGCCGGCCCACCCCGGCAGGGCGAACACCGTCTCGGTGATGATGGCGCCGCCGAGGAGCAGGCCGAACTGCAGCCCGGCTACCGTCACGAGGGGCAGGGCGGCATTGATCAGCGCGTGGTGGCAAATGACGAGCCATTCTGAGACGCCCTTGGCCCGCGCGGTGCGCACGTAGTCGAGGTTGATCACCTCGAGCATACTCGAGCGGACGATGCGGAGGAGCAGGGGCGTGGAGACGGAGGCGAGGGTGAGCGTGGGCAAGATGAGGGCGGCCCAGCTCTCCCAGCCCGACACGGGCAGAAGCCGGAATCGCACGGCGAAGAGGAGGATGAGCATGATGCCCGTCCAGAACACGGGCATCGACGTGCCGAGGAAGACCACGAAGGTCGCGCTGTGATCGAACGACGGAGTTACGCCGGACGGCGCTCAGGATGCCGATGGGGATGGCCAGGGACAGCGAGAGCCCCATGGCGATCACGGTGAGGAGCAGGGTGACCGGCATGCGCTCGAGCACGAGCGGCAGGGCAGGCGCGCGGTGGAAGAAGGACTGGCCGAAATCGCCCCGCGAGATGTTCCCGACGAAGCGCGCGAACTGAAGGGCGAGGGGATCGTTGAAGCCCATGGACTGGCGCAGGCCCGCGCGGTCCGCCTCCGGCGCCTCCGGCATCATGAGGGCCACGGGATCCCCGCTCACGTGCAGGATGGCGAAGGTAACCAGCGACACCCCGGCGAGGACAACGAGGAGGCGGACGAACCTCCTCGCGACCAGGGTCAGCATGGCGGCCCCATCATGCGCCGGCCGCCCAGCCGTCCTAGCGCTTGGGCTTGGCGTCGAAGAGCCAGAGCCACTCGTCGGCGCGCGCCGCGTACTCCACCCGCTTGGAGATGGCCAGGGTGTCGTACTGCGTCCACAGGAAGATGCTCGGCGCTTCCTCGCGGATCATCTGCTGGATCTGCGAATAGATCCGCTTGCGCTTGGGCTGGTCCAACGAGGAGCGCGCCTCGTCGATGGGGCGGTCGAGCCCTTCCACCCGCGTGTACCACTTGCCGATCCAGCCGCCGGGCTCGGTGTGATAGAGGGGGTGGAGGAGAGGCGTCGGCGTCGAACACGGAATAGTTCCCCCAGCTGAAGTACACCCGTTCGTGGCCTTGCCGTCCGTCTGGAAGAACTTGTTCCAGGCCGGACCCGGATCCCACATCTTGGGGGTGGCCCGGATGCCCACTTCCGTGAGCATCTGGCAGACCGCCTCGAAGACCGGGCGAAACTCCACGGCCGAGCTGTGGAGGGTCACGTCCACGCCGCTGGCGTAGCCGGCCTGGGCGAGGAGCTCCTTGGCCTTCTTCGGGTCGTACGGGTACGGCTTCACCTCGGGATCGTAGCCGAAGGCCTGCGGCTGCACGGTGGTGGCCACCGGCCGCCCCAGCCCGGCCATGAGCTTCTGGACCACCGTCTGCTTGTCGATCGCGTAGTTGGCGGCCTGGCGCACGAGCCTCTTGTCGAAGGGCGCCACGCGCATGTCGAGCTCCACGGAGTGGACGCGAAGGATGGGCGTCGAGGAGACGTAGGTCTGCGGGGCCCGCCTTGAGCTCGGGCACGAGGTCGGCGGAGACGTTCCGGATGATGTCCACCCCGCCCGTCTTGATTTCCGCGACCTGGGTCGCCGTCTCGGGGATGGCGCGGAAGATGAGCTGCTTGAAGGAGGGCGGCCGCGCCAGTGCTGATCGAAGGCCTCGAGGCGGATGAGCTGGTCGCGCTTCCACTCCACGAATTTCCACGGGCCCGTCCCGATGGCCGCGGTCGCTCCGAAGGCCTGGTCCCCACCGCCTCCACGTGCTTCTTGGGCACGATGCAGAAGAAGACGAGCCGCTCGAGGAGGAGAGGAAAAGGCTTGTCGGTGATGATGTGGACGGTCTCCGGATCGACCACACGGACTTCCTTGATGGCGCGGATGATGGCGCGGATGTTGCCGTACTGGGGCGATTTTTTCTTGGGGTCGAGGACACGATCGAAGGAGTACTTGACGTCCTCCGCGGTCATGATCTCGCCGTTGTGGAAGCGAACCCCTTGCGGATCTTGAACTCCCACTGCGTGTCCGACAGCGCCTTCCACGACGTGGCGAGGGACGGCTCGAACTCGAGCTTGGTGTTCCGGTGGAGCAGCGAGTCGAACATGTTGATGTTGACGAGCACGCCGATGCGCTCGAAGTGCATGTGGGGGTCGAGGGTCGGCGCGTGGGCGACGAGGCCCACCACGAGCGTGTCCTTGGTCTGCGGCTCGAAGGGAGCGGGTGGATAGGCGAGGAACACGGTAGGAGAACTACCGTGGCCAGCAGAGTCCATCTCTTCATGTGACTTCTCCTCAGGGAACCCGGGTATGGATGAAGTCGAGGGCGACGATGGCCTCCGCGCTTGCCGAGCGTATACCATAGGGCCCGGTCGAGCACAATGCCGGGGGCCGGGTGTTGTCCCATCCCAGACCAGAGACAGGGGAGATCGATGGCGAAGATGCTGGACAGCATGGAGAGCATGGTGCGGGGAGACTCCGATGCCCGCGGCTGCCACGCTGATCGGGATGCGGCTCGAGTCCTTCGCGGCCGGCGAAGCCCTCGTGGTCCTCGACGCGACGGCCGCCCACGCGAATCCCATGGGCACCGTGCAGGGAGGCATCCTCGCCGCGGTGGCGGACGCGGCCATGGGCTGGGCCTCTCATGACCACCCTGGGCGAGAACGAGTCTATACCACCCTCGAGGTGAAGATCAATTTCCTCCGGCCGGTGTGGGCGGGGCGGCTCGAGGCGCGAGGGCGCGTGAAGAGCGCGGGACGCAACGTCTCTCTCGTGGAATGCGACGTGATGTCCGGAGGCAAGCTCGTGGCCCACGGCGTGAGCACCTGCATGACCTTGCGTGGAGAGCAGGCGTCGGGCCGCTGACCGCCCCGCTGCCCTCTGGAGCTGCTGAAGCGCCGCGCCGCACCGCGGTGGCCCGGCCGGAGAAGAGAGGCTCACCCTTCTCGGGCTTTACGCCTGTGACTGGCGGCGCGGGCGGGGAATCCGATCAGGAGGCCGAGGCCGGCCGCGAGCATGACCAGGCCTGACCGCCGGCTCGGGAACCTGGCCGCCCTTGATAGCCGACGAGGTCCCGCAGTGGCTGCCGCGCTGCGATAGGTGGTGAAGCCGTTCGAGATCGCTCGAGGAAGCTGGTGAGGCCGGATGAGCCGAAGTTGTTCGGCGGCCAGCGATCCGCGCTGCTCGGGGTGTATGAGGATTCGCCGGCGCACGGTCACGCCGCGGCACCGCGCCGATCGGCGCTCGTCGACGTTCAGCGCGCAGGGGCCCGGTCTATCGAAGACGATCTCCCACCGGGGCGAGCTGGGAAGGCCGCCGTGTTCGATGGGCTGGTGAGCGGGCTGTCCTGCTAGGTGGCTCGTGGAAGAGCTTTAGGACTACCCTTGGCCTTGCGGGCCGCCAGGACGTTGCCCGCATCCGCGGCCGGCGGGGACGTCGTGTGAGTCGGTGTAGAGTGGCTCCGAGGCTGATGGTCTGGAAGATGTCTGTCAATGCAGTACGCGATTGGCACCGATGGGGGATTGAGGTTGAGCGCCCCACGCATGCACCGTGGGCCCGAGGACGGAGCCCCGGGCTGAGTCGAGCGTGACGATCCTGCGATCCGATGAGTGAAGCCCGTGGCCTTGAGAGTGTCGGCGCTGGCCCGGCGGGGCATACAAGTGCGATCACCGCGCTCAGCACGCATAGGCGCAAAGAGTCTTTCGGGGAAAGGGCCGCATACACTGCAGGTCTCCCTCTGTCGTATCGGTCCATCGGTCAAGTGACTCGTGTCGGTGGCAGTCAAAGGACTTCCGCGCGATTCCGAAGCTGCGAGCGAAGCCAGAAGGCGTTCGACGCCTCAGTTGCAGGCAAGGACGAGGCCATCAGCACACTCGAGGCTTCCGGAACGGGCGGTTACGAGCCCTTCCCGCTTTTTGCCGGGCGTCGATTCTCGAGAGATCCCGGGTGGCGGACCTCCGCCGTCTGAGGGGCGCGCACGCCGTCCCCGGCCGCAGCTATGCGTGCGAGGCGTCGGGAATCTGTACGTAGCCGCTGCGCCCACTCAGAACCGCACCCGGATGCGATAGGCGACTTAGCCTCTCCCTTCCTTCGGGCACGGGAATCTTCCACTGGCGCGGTGAAGGCCTGGATGCTTCTCGTGCGGATGGCTGGCGCGTAGCACTTCCCAGTCGCCGGGCATCGGGCTCGATCACCTCGACGGTGACCGCTTCTTCTTGTGATTGCGCAGCGAGATCTCCCACTCGACTTCGTAGAGATTCCGAGGGCGATCTTGCTTCCAGTCCTTCTGGGTGCGCTGGCCGACCACGTCGAAGGCGTCGCCCATCTTGATCTTGACCTTCTCGTCCTTGGGCGTGTGGTCGATCCAGTCCTCGCCGATGAGCTGCTGGCTGCCGCAGGTGTCGGCCTTGTAGACGCGCACCTGCCCTTGCGGCAGGGCATGCCGAGCCGGTTGTCCTTGCTGTTCTTGAGCTCGAGAGTAGACGCCGACCTTCTGATTCGACATCGGCACGCCGTACTGCGTCGCGGTAGTAGTCCGCGGCGCCGTAGTAGATGAAGTGCTTGTCCACCGGCACGTCGGCCGCCGACATGAGCGCGAGCTGCTTGGTCTGGTTGTCCTTGACCGTGGTGCGGCCGTCGAGGGTGTACAGGTGATACTCGAAGAAGCCCTCGGACTTGAAGTCCCGCTCGGCGCTGTCGACCGACGCCGCCTTGGCCGCGAGCTCCATCAGCCGGCCCTCGCGGCGCGGTCCGTGGCGCGATTGACGTCGCCGGCCACGAGCTTGAGGGCCGCGTTCGAGTAGGTCGCGCCGCTCTTGTTGTCGATGGTGACCCAGCCCGTGAGGTCGGACCGTGCTGTCGGCGGCGTTGATGACCATGACGTAGTCGGCCTTCCAGCTGATGCCGCCCGGTGAGGTAGGACGCCTCCACCCGCTGGGCCGCCGCCTCGGCGTTGCGGAGCAGCCAGACCAGGTGTGAGCTTGAGACCAGGTTCTCCGGCAGGGCGGGCAGCACCACCTGGCCGGAGTGGCCCATGTGGATCTGGCCGTTGATCTCGTAGACGCGGGCCCGTTGGTCGAGAGGAGCGTCGGCCTCCTGAGTAGGCGCCGTTGGACTGATAGAGCCGAACCTTCTTGCCCACGTACTTCTCGAGGAGCTTGGCCGAGGTGAGGAGATCGTACTCGTAGTTCTGCTCGAGGATCTGGAGAGCCGTGCGGATCGGTCAGGGACTTGAGATGCACCGAGGTCGGGTCGATGAGCGCCGCCACGTCGGCGAACTGGACTTCAGAGTCCCCGCGTCAGCTTGGCTTCTCGCGTGTCCTTCACCAGCCCGCAGGTTGCCGTTGTAGATGGTGACCATCACGTCCTTCTGGTCATCGCGCGTGATGGCCTGTGGTGCGGCGTGTACAAGCTGGCCGCACCACAGCACCGCGGCCAGCGTGAGAGCAATCGATCGCTTGATCATGGGTTGAGACCTCCTTGTGCGCCGTCACTGGGCGCAACTGAAGGCTTAGACCGCTCCCCACCCGGAAAGTTCCGGGCCGCCTCTATTTCAGGTCGCTGAGAAAGGGGAGAGCGAGGGCGGGGAAGTCTACGCGGCGGAGAGGCTACTCAGAGATGCGAACAGCGAGCCGGACGAGGGCGGCCGTCGCGTCGGGCTGCCCGTCCAAGCGCAGCGCGCCCAGACCGCCAAGCTCCCGGCGGAAATCCGCATAGCCAGCCTGAGGCACCACCACGTCCACGATCGTGGCGTTACCCTCCTGGCGCCTCGCGATTTCGCGGGCCCCGGTCCTGGAGATCAGGTTGGCCAGATCCCGCTCGGCCTGCGGCCTGTCCTTCACAGTCAATGCTCCGGAGACCATGGGCGCGATCAGTTGCTTTGTCGACATCACGGAGGGAGCCGCCGGAGCGAGCGGCAAGGCAGGTCTGGCGGGCGCGGCACCCTGGGCACTCTTCCTGTCCTCCTCGAATCGATCACGACTACTCTCCCGGGAATCGAGGGCTCTCGGCGCAGGCGATCGAGCCGCAGGTGTTTCCGGCTTCTCCGGCTCGGTGGCCGGCGGCTCAGCCTTGACGGTGGACTCTTTCTTCACGTCTTGATTCATCTCGGCGGGCGCCTGAGCCTAGATCCGGGCGCCGGGCCAGATTGTCGCGCTCACGTTCCTCACGGGCAGCGGGTGGCGCTCCTTTCTCGAGCCTGGCTGCGCCCTCTGTCGAAGGTGACGGGGCGGGGGCCTGGGGCAGTGGTGCCGGCAGCGCGACTGGCGGGAATCGGGACGCGGGGCCACCGCGGGGACGTCGGGCCGGGCAGCGTCCTTCATCTCGGGCGTGCCCTGAAGCAGATAGACGCCGAGGATGGCGATCACCACCATGGCGCCCGCCTCGAGGGGCAACTTGACGGAGAGAGGCTGGAATACCAGCCTTCCGAGCTTCCGGTACCACGGCGCGGGATAGACCTCGCCCATCACCCTGTCAACGAATCCCACGGGAGCCCGGGGATGCTCGACCCGGGAGAGAACCGTTACAGTCGAGCGGAGTCCTTCGAGCTCGCGGCGGCACTCTGGGCAACCGGCGAGATGAGCCTCGACCTGCTCGCGCTCGTGAGCATCGAGGGCCTGGTCCAGCCAGGCCGAGAGCAGGTCGCGCGTTTCGGAGCAGGTCATGGCAGAAAGCGCTCCATCTTGCCCTTGAGATCCATGCGCGCCCGGTGAAGTCGCGAGCGGACGGTGCCGAGCTCGATACCGAGGGCGGAGGCAATCTCCTCGTAGGACAGCCCTTCGAGATCACGGAGTATCACCACCACGCGACGGTCCTCGTCCAGCTCGGCGATGGCGCGATGGAGGGCGGCTTCCATCTCGCCGCGCTCCGCGCCGGTATCGGGCCCTCCGTGCGGGTCGGCCACGCGGAGAAGGATCTCTTCACCATGGCGCACCGCCCTGCGGTCTCCCGCTGGCGAGCCGGTTGAGGACAGAGCCGCGACACGATGGCGTACAGCCAGGTCGAGAGCTTGGCCTCGCCTCGAAACTCCGGCAGGCTACGATGAGCACGGAGGAACGCCTCCTGGGCAGCCTCCTCGGCTTCGGCCGCGCTGCCGAGCATGCGCAGGGCCACACCAAAGACGCGGTGCTGGTGGGTGGCCACGAGCTCCTCGAAGGCCCGCGCGTCGCCCGCGCGCAGCCGTTTGAGAAAATCAGGAGCATCGACGGCATCTCCTTCCCGCACAGTTAGACCATAGCGCGGTGCGAAGAGTTCCTCATGACAAAAATGATAGACTCGCCCGGCCTATGATGCGAATCCTCACCCTCGCCTTCGTATCGCTTCTGATACTGGCGCCGGGCAGTGCTCAGGCCCAGTCGCCGGGTGAGCTCCGAGTCGCCATACCGTGGACGCCCGAGAACCTCGACCCGACCATGAACCTGTCGTCTTTCCGGGCCATGGTGGGCGTGAGCCTCTTCGACTCGCTCGTGGGCCGGGATGCCGAGAACCGCATCGTGCCCCAGCTCGCGGAGTCATGGCGCCTCGTCGACGAGGTCACGTGGCAGCTCAAGCTTCGCCGGGGCGTCGTCTTCCACGATGGCGAGCCCTTCAATGCCGAGGCCGTGCGCTTCACCTTCCAGCGGGTGCTCGATCCGGAGCAGAAATCGCCCAACCGCGCCAACGTGGCGGAGATCGTGCGGGTGGAGGTGGTGGACGACTACACGGTGAACCTCGTCACGCGCCAGCCCTACGCGCCGCTCGATCAACCGGCTCCTGGACTTCGCCATCGTTCCGCCCAAGTACGTCGCCGAGAAAGGCAACCAGGGCATGGCCCTGCGCCCGGTGGGCACGGGTCCCTACCGCTTCGTCGAGCTGATCAAGGACGACCGGATGGTCGTCGAGGCCTTTGACCGCCACTGGCGAGGAGCGCCGAAGATCAAGCGCATCGTCTACAAGCCCATTCCGGAGCCCTTCACGCGGGCGGCCGCCCTCCGCAACAACGAGGTCGACCTGGTCACCACCATGCCGCCGAGCCTCGCCCGAGAGCTCGAGCGCACGCCCGGGCATCCGGGTCCAGCGCGTGGCAAGCAGCTGGATCATCTATCTCGGGCTCAATGCCTTGAAGAAGCCCCTGTCCGACGTGAAGGTGCGTCAGGCGCTGAACTACGCCACGGACGTGGACGCCATCATCAAGAATGTGCTCGAGGGCAATGGCCGGAAGCTCGAAGGGACCGCTCACGCCCCAGATGTTCGGCTACGACGCGGCCGTGAAGGGCTACCCGCCTGATCCGGCCCGAGCGCGGAAGCTCCTCGCCGAGGCCGGCTATCCGGACGGCCTCGAGATCACCCTCGACGCCGCCGGCCGGCCGCTATCAGGGCGACAAGGAGATCGCCGAGGCCCTGGGCGGGCAGTGGCAGAGGGCCGGCTTCAAGCCCAAGGTGCAGGTGGCCGAGTGGGGCGCCTACTTCAAGCGCTACCTCGCCAAGCAGTTCCCGGACGCCTATCTCCTCGGCCTCGGCGGACCCATGCAGGACGCCGACGAGCTCTACAACCTGGTGTCATCGAAGGGGCGCGGGCTCTACTACAGAGAACGAGCGCGTGGATGCCCTCTTCGACCTCGGGCGCGAGCACCATGGACCAGGCGAAGCGGCGCCAGATCTACCGCGACCTCCAGCGTGCCATGGTCGAGGACGCGACCTGGGTCTTCCTGCTCCAGCAGGTGGACATCTACGCCAGCCGCGAGCGCCTGACCTGGACGCCGCGGCCGGATCAATGGATGCCGCTCCAGGACGCCAGCGCTCAAGTAGACGCCCGCTTCGAGCCGTGCTGCCTGCTGAGCGGATTGAGCGATCTGCTCTTAGTGCGCGAAATTTCTTGGTGGACGACGATTCAGTCACAGGCTTATCCACTGGCCTCCCACAGGGATTGGGGATTGACGCCGCGGAAGAGGACCGCTCGACGGGAAGCCCTTGAACCGTCGCCCACGAACGAGGAGTCTCCTCGACGGCAGCGATCGACGGGCATCGAAGGCAAACGATGGGTCCAATCGGCCCAGGCCATGACAGGAGGGGCAGCCCCCTCTAAATTAGGTCCTTAACACGCGCTCATAGACACGATGCTACGTTGGCGCGCGCGGAAATGGTGACCAGTACGGTCCTTCCCCTCACAACGGCCCGCAAAACGAAACGGAGGTCAAGTGATGAGCCCCTTGAGAGAGGTGACAATGAAGTCCCTTTGGGTGGACGTTCGAGCCGCTCGGCGTTCATGGGCAACCGCGGCCGCGGGAAGCGGAGGGCCACCGCACCCAGAGCAATCGTCCACAGGAACCGCTCGGTCATCTGTCGTGCACGCATGAGTCCTGTCTCCCGTACGTTGTTCCTATGAGCGATGCGCCGTGCCCGGTTACCGACGGACACTGGCTCACACCGCTAACATCCCCTTCGGTGGCCTTTCCATTGGACGTTCGTCCAACCGAGAGGCCTGACCTCGCGCGGGTTTGGCCCTCGGGTCCTGTGCTATTCTGCTTCGGCAATGCCTCGACTGAATCTGCTCGACTTTACGCCGCTGGAGCTCGAAGAGCTGTGTGAGTCTCTGGGCGCGCCGCGCTACCGCGGGCGCCAGATTGTCTCCTGGCTCTATGCCAAGGGCGCCACGGACATCGCCGCCATGTCCGATCTGCCTCTCGAGTTCCGGGCGACCCTCGGCGAGCAGGCGGAGGTGGCACTGCCGGAGATCGAGCGGCGGACACCCTCGCTGGACGGCAGCCAGAAGCTCGTGCTGAAGCTGGCGGACGGCGCCCGCATCCAGTCCGTGCTCATGCCCGACGAAGACCGGCTCACCCTCTGCGTGTCGACGCAGGTAGGCTGCGGCTTCGGCTGCGCCTTCTGCCTCACGGGCACCATGGGGCTCGAGCGCAACCTGACCGCGGGTGAGATCGTGGGGCAGGTGCTGGCGGCGCGCCAGACCCTGGGGGCGGGCGCGCGCATCACGCACATCGTCTACATGGGCATGGGTGAGCCGCTCGCCAACTACGCGGCGACCGTCACGTCGCTCCGCATCCTCACCGACCCCAAGGCCTTCGGCTTCTCGCCCCGGCGCATCACCGTGTCCACCGTGGGCCTGGTGAGCGGCATCGAGCGGCTGGCCAAGGAGAATCTCAAGGTCAATCTGGCCATCTCCCTCCACGCCACGAGCAATCAGATCCGCAACCGGATCATGCCCGTCAACAAGGGCTTCGCCATCGAGGAGCTGCTGGAGGCCTGCCGGGGCTTTCCCGTGGCCTTCCGCCAGCGCATCACCTTCGAGTACGTGCTCCTCGACCGGGTGAATGACTCCGCCGAGGACGCGCGACGGCTGGTGCGGCTGCTCAAGGGCATCCGGGCCAAGGTCAACCTGATCCCGTTCAATGACTGGGAAGGCTCGGGCTTCCAGCGTCCCCCTCTCCAGCGCATCCTGGCCTTCCAGTCGCTCCTGCTCGAAGAGGGATCCGGACGACGGTGCGCTGGAGCAAGGGCGAGGACATCGGCGCCGCCTGCGGTCAGCTCAAGGAAGCCGTGACGGTATGAGCGGCGGGCCGACCGTCGCCTTCGCCACCCTCGGCTGCCGGCTGAATCAGGTCGAGTCGCAGGAGATGCGGGCGCTCGTCGAGCAGGCGGGCTATCGCGCCGTCGACCCCGGCGAGCCGGCCCAGGTCTACGTGGTCAATACCTGTACGGTGACGGGCCGGGCCGACTTCTCCGACCGCCAGGCCATCCGTCGGATTACCCGGGCGAATCCCTCCGCACTGGTCGTGGTCACGGGATGTCTGGCCCAAACGAATCCGGACGCTCTGGCCCGCCTGCCGGGCGTTGATCTGGTGGTGGGCAACCAGGAGAAGTACCGGCTTCCTGATCTGCTCGCCTCGCTCGCGAAGCGGGAGCAGCCCGACGTGCGCGTGGCCCCCATCGCCGAGGCGCGGGAGATTCCGTCAGTGCCCGTGCGACGGATCGCCGGCCGATCGCGCGCGTTCGTCAAGATCCAGGACGGATGCCAGCACCGCTGCGCCTTCTGCATCGTTCCCGCGGCCCGCGGGCGGAGCCGCAGCCAGGAGCCCGCGGCGGTGGTCGAGCAGGTGCAGTCGCTCGTCGAGGAGGGCTATGGGGAGGTCACGCTGACCGGGGTGGACATCGGCCACTACGGCTGGGACCTCTATCCGAGGACGAGCCTCGCCGCGCTCGTCACCGAGCTCGCCGAGGTGAGGGGACTGCGCTGGCTCAGGCTGTCCTCGGTGCTGCCCGCCTACTTTTCGCCCGCCCTGATCGAGGCCGTGGTCTCGCTGCCCACCGTCGTCCCCCATCAGCACCTGCCGCTTCAGAGCGGAAGCGATCGCGTGCTCCGCCTCATGCGCCGTCCGTACAATGTCCGCATGTACCGGGCTCTCGCCGAGAAGCTGGCCGCCGCTATCCCGGATCTCGGGCTGGGCGCCGACGTCATTGTCGGGCACCCCGGCGAGTCCGACGCCGACTTCGAGGCGACGATGACCCTGGTGAGGGAGCTCCCGCTCTCCTATCTCCACGTCTTCGCCTACTCGGACCGCAAGGGGACCGAGGCGGCGGCCATGGGTGATCGAGTGGCGAGCCCCATGATTCGCGAGCGGAGCCGTCGCCTCCGCGCCCTGGGCGTGGAGAAGAGCGTCGCCTTCAGGCAAAAGCTGGTGGGGCGGTCGGTGGAGGCCCTGGTACTCGAGGACAGGGCGAGCGGCCTGACCGCCAACTACGTCGAGGTGAGATCTCGAAGGTCCGGCGGGAGTGCCTCGAAGCTTTGCCCGAGTCCGGGTGGCGCACGCGGATGCCCGGGGCACGCGCGGCGTGTGGGAGGCGGCGTGAGGGTGCGAGCCGGGAAGCCCGAGCCGGCCATCGGGGTGATCGGCGGCAGCGGCCTCTACGAGATGGAGGGCCTCGAGGAGATTCGCTGGGTCAAGATGAAGACGCCGTTCGGCGATCCCTCCGACGCGTACTGCACGGGGCGCTTCCAGGGCCGCCGCATGATCTTCCTGCCGCGACACGGCCGCGGCCACCGCCTCACGCCGTCCGAGCTCAACTACCGGGCCAACATCTACGGCATGAAGGCGCTGGGCGCCCACGCCCTCGTGTCCATCAGCGCGGTGGGGAGCATGAAGGAGGAGATCCATCCGCTCGAGCTGGTCGTCCCCGATCAGTTCTACGACAACACCCGGCGCCGGGCCGGGTCGTTCTTCGGCGACGGGATCGTGGCCCATGTCGGCATGGCGCATCCGGTGTGCGCGGGCGTGGCCGCGGTGCTGGCCAAGGCGGGCAAGGACGTGGGCGCGCGGGTGCATCGTGGTGGGACGTACATCTGCATCGAGGGGCCGCAGTTTTCCACCAAGGGCGAATCGGAGATCTACCGGCGCTGGGGCGTCTCGGTGATCGGGATGACCAACATGCCCGAGGCCAAGCTCGCCCGCGAGGCCGAGCTGTGCTACGCGACCCTCGCCCTCGTCACCGACTACGACGTGTGGCACGAGGAGCACGACGCGGTCACGGTCGAGGCGGTGGTGGCCAATCTCATGAAGAACGTGGCCACGGCCAAGGAAGTGCTCCGTCGCGTGATCCCGCTCGTCCCGGAGTCGTGCGAGCACGGATGCCCCGAGGCGCTCCGCAGCGCGGTCATCACGGATCCGAGCGCCTTCCCGCCCCGCGCGCGCAAGAAGCTCGCCCTGCTCCTCGATCGGCATTTCCCGGTGAAGGCGGGAGCACGCCCCCGTGGCTGAGTCGACCGATCTCGACGTGCTGGGTATCGGCAACGCGCTGGTGGACGTGCTGAGCCACGCCTCCGACGAGATGGTGACGGGCCTCGGGCTGGTGAAGGGAACCATGAGCCTGATCGACGAAGCGCGGGCGCGGGAGCTCTACGAGGCCACCGGTCCAGGGGTGGAGATCTCCGGCGGCTCGGCCGCCAATACCATCGTCGGCGTGGCCTCCTTCGGCGGGCGTGGGCAATACGTGGGCAAGGTCCGCAATGACCAGCTCGGCGAGGTCTTCGGCCACGACCTTCGCTCGACGGGAGTGCTCTACGACACTCCGAGCGCCACCGACGGCCCCGCCACGGGCCGCTGCCTCATCCTCGTCACGCCCGACGCCCAGCGGACCATGGGGACGTTTCTCGGGGCCTCCGTCCATCTCGGCAAGGCCGACATCAACGTGCGCCTGATCGCCCGGGCCAGGATCATCTATCTCGAGGGCTATCTCTTCGATCCCACCAACGCCCAGGAGGCGTTCCGCGCGGCGGCGACGCTCGCCCATGCGGCGGGGCGGAAGGTGGCGCTGACCCTCTCCGACCCCTTCTGCGTCGACCGGCATCGGAGCGCGTTCCTCGACCTCGTCCAGCATCACGTGGACATCCTCTTCGCCAACGAGGCGGAGATCTGCGCTCTCTACCAGGTCTCCGACTTCGACGCCGCTCTCGAGCAGGTCCTCGGCCACTGCGAGGTCGCCGCCTTGACCCGGAGCGCCAAGGGCTCGGTCCTCGTGGGCAACGGCGAGACGCACACCATCGACGCCCATCCGGTGCAGGGGGTGTGGTCGACACGACGGGAGCCGGCGACCTCTACGCCTCCGGCGTGTTGTACGGCTTGAGCCGCGGCTTCGACCTCGCCACCTGTGGCCGCCTGGGCGCGCTGGCCGCAGCCGAGATCATCTCCCACGTGGGGCGCGACCCATGGTGCCCCTCGCCGGCCTCGCCGGCTCCGTGATCGGGTAGGGTAGGGCTCCATGTCTGACCCGGCGCTCGAAGCCAAGTACGAACGGCTGGTGGGCATCCTGCGCGAGATGGGGAGCGTCCTCGTCGCGTTCTCCGGTGGCGTCGACTCGACGTTTCTCGCCCGCGCGGCCAAGGACGCGGTGGGTGACCACGCCGTGCTCGTGACCGCGGACTCCGAGACGTATCCGGCGGCCGAGCTCGAGGAGTCGCGCCGGCTCGCCTCGCTCCTCGGGCTTCCCCACCGGATCGTCCAGACCCGTGAGCTGGACAATCCGCAGTACGCGCTCAACTCTCCCAACCGCTGCTACTTCTGCAAGGAAGAGCTGTTCGCGCGGCTGGGCCCCTCGCGCGAGAGCAGGGCGAGGCGCACATGGTCTACGGCGCGAACATGGACGATCTGGGCGATCACCGACCGGGCATGCAGGCGGCCAAGGCGGCGGGCGTGCGGGCTCCCATGATCGAGGCGGAGCTGTGGAAGACCGAGATCCGCGCCCTGTCCCGCGAGCTCGGCTTGCCCACCTGGGACAAGCCGTCCTTCGCGTGCCTGTCCTCGCGCTTCCAATACGGCGAGACGATCACCCCGGAGAAGCTCCGGCTCATCGACGCCGCCGAGGCCTTCGTGCGGGGCCTGGGCTTCCGGCAGTTCCGGGTCCGCCACCACGACAAGCTGGCCCGGCTCGAGCTGCCGCCCGAGGAGATGGCCCGGCTCTTCGAGGACGGCCGCCACGAGGCGGTGGTCAAGCGGTTCCGCGAGCTGGGCTACCTCTACGTGACGCTCGATCTGCAGGGATTCCGGAGCGGCAGCGCCAACGAGGCGCTCAAGTGGATCGCGAAAAAGTAAAGGAGCTCCTCGAGGCCGTCGCGTCCGGGGCTCTTCGGCCGGAGCAGGCGATGGCGCGGCTCCGCGACCTGCCCGTCGACGACCTCGGCTTCGCCCGCGTCGATCTGCATCGCTCCCTTCGCCACGGCGTCCCCGAGGCGGTGTTCTGCCAGGGCAAGACTCCCGCCCAGGTGGTGGCCATCGCGAGCCGGCTCGCCGCGGGCCACGACAATGTCCTCGCCACGCGCGCCGATGCCGCGGTGGTGGCCGCCCTCGAAGCCAGCGGTCTGCCCGTGCGCATCCATGCCGAGGCGCGACTGGTCGTGATCAAGCCGCGGCCGCAGGAAGGCGTGGGGCTGATCGTGGTGGTGAGCGCGGGCACATCCGACATGCCGGTGGCCGAGGAGGCCGCGGTGACCGCGGAAACCATGGGAAACCGGGTCGAGCGCATCTTCGACTGCGGGGTGGCGGGTCTGCACCGGCTGGTTCCCCATCTCGACCGCCTCAACGAGGCCAACGCCATCATCGCGGTGGCGGGCATGGAAGGCGCGCTCCCCACCGTGATCGGGGGCCTGGTGGACCGGCCGGTGATCGCGGTGCCCACGAGCGTCGGCTACGGCGCCTCCTTCGGCGGGGTGGCGGCCTTGCTCGCCATGCTCAACTCCTGCGCCCCGGAGTCTCCGTGGTCAACATCGACAACGGCTACGGCGCGGCAGCCCAAGCCAACCAGATCAACAAGCTCGCCAGCAAGATCCGCTGACCATGCGCGTCGCCTATTTCGACTGTCCGAGCGGAGCCGCGGGCGACATGGTCATGGGCGCTTTGGTCGACGCGGGGTGCCCTTCGAAGCGCTGCGGGCGGAGCTCGCCAAGCTCGGGCTGCCCGGTTTCACCCTCGAGCGCCGCGAGGTCATGAAGGGAGTCTTCCGGGCGACCAAGATCGACGTGCACGTCCACGATCACGACCACGCCCACGGAGATGCCGGGCACGCCCACGGCGAGCCTCACGGGCGCCACGAGCATCCGGACCGGAACCTGGGGTCGATTCTGGGCCTGATCACGGCGAGCGGCCTCGATGCCACGGTGAAGGCACAGGCGGCGCGCATCTTCACCCGGCTGGCCGAGGCCGAGGCCCGCGTGCACGGGACCACGGTGGACCAGGTCCACTTCCACGATGTGGGCGCCGTCGATGCCATCGTAGATGTCACCGGGGCGTGCATCGGCCTTCATCTGCTGGATGTGGATACGGTCCACTGCTCGGCCTTGCCCGTGGGCGGTGGCTTCGTGACGGGGGCGCATGGGCGGATTCCTATTCCGGGTCCGGGAACGGCGGAGCTGCTCAAGGGCTTCCCCGTGGTCGACACCGGCGTGAAGCGCGAGCTGGTGACGCCGACCGGCGCGGCCATCCTCACCACGCTCGCTACCTCGGCCGGCACCATGCCCGCCATGACCGTCGAGGCGGTGGGCTACGGGGCGGGCGACATGGACCTCGATGCGCCGAATGTGCTCCGCGTCTTCGTGGGACGTCCGGCCGACTCGGGCGGGCGCGAAACCATCATGCAGGTGGAGACCACGGTGGACGACATGCAGCCCCAGCTCTGGGAAGCCGTCATGGAGCGGCTCTTCGAGGCAGGGGCCCTCGACGTCTACCTCACCCCGGTGATGATGAAGAAGAGCCGGCCGGGCACGGTGCTCACGGCCCTCTGTACCCCCGATAAAGTGACGGAGCTCTCGCACGTGCTCTTCGAGGAGTCGCCGACCATCGGCGTTCGCTGGACGGCCTACCAGCGGGAGCGGCTCGCCCGCGAGATGGTCGACGCTCACCACCGCCTACGGCGCCATCACCTACAAGGTCTCGCGCCTCGAGGGCCGCGTGGTCACGGCCACACCTGAATTCGACGAGGTGCGCAAGATCGCGCGGGCGAAGGGGCTGCCGGTGCGCGAAGTGCTCGACCTGGCGCGGGCGGAGGGGCGCCGGCTGCTCCAGACGTGATCTGTCCAGCCTGCCGGCACGACAACCCTGACCGCGCGACGTCCAGACGGCCCTCGAGGATCTCGGGCGACTGCGGAGTTTCTAGCCGGGGGTTGGCCCGACAGCCCGGCCTTGACATAGGGACCTGTCAGGACTAAGGTTTTGCTCGCTTCAGCCGGCCTCGTCCCCTCGACGGTGAGGCGGCATTCATCGATCCGCATCCAGACTTCCGAGGAGGTACGCGCGGTGAAAACGTCCGTGAGCATGACCATCAATGGTGTGAAGCATACCCACGAGGTCGAGCCCCGACTCCTTCTCGTCCACTTCATCCGCGAGCTCGCCGGCCTCACGGGAACGCACGTGGGCTGCGACACGAGCCAGTGTGGCGCCTGTACCATCCATCTCAATGGCCAGGCGATGAAGTCGTGCACCATGCTCGCCGTGCAGGCCGAGGGCGCGCAGATCAAGACCATTGAAGGCATGGCCACGGACGGCAAGCTCCATCCCATCCAGGACGGGTTCTGGGAAAAGCATGGCCTGCAGTGCGGGTTCTGCACGCCGGGCATGATCATGTCCGCCGCGCAGATGATCGAGCGCTACCCCAAGCCCACCGAGGAGCAGATCCGGCACCAGCTCGAGGGCAATCTCTGCCGGTGCACGGGGTATCACAACATCGTGAAAGCCATCCAGTACGCCGCCGAGAAGATGGCGGGGAAGTAGGGGGCGGCCATGGCCACAGCAAGGCTGCTGGGCGCCAGCGTCAAGCGACGGGAGGATCCGCGCTTCATCACGGGCAAGGGTAACTACACCGACGACCTCAAGCTGCCCGGCATGACCTACGCGGCATTCGTGAGGAGCCCCCACTCCCACGCCCGGATCGGCGCGATCGACACCGCGAAGGCCAAGGCGTATCCGGGTGTGGTGGCCGTCTTCACCGGCAAGGACATGACGGGCGTGAACTCACTGCCCTGCGGATGGGATCTCCGCAAGGACAAGAACATCCCCGGGGTAGTCCAGGATCTCGTCATGGTCCCCCACATGCCCCTGAGCGCCGACGTGGCCCGCCACGTGGGTGACCCGGTGGCGGTGGTGATCGCGGACAGCCAGGACGCCGCCCTCGATGCGCGCCGAGCTGGTCACCGTGCAGTGGGAGCCGCTGCCCTCGGTGACGGCGACCGACCGCGCCGACCCTGAGCGGAGCCGCCCAGTTGCACGCGGGCGCTCCCGGCAACGTCGCCTTCAAGTGGGAGCTCGGAGGCGGCGACGTGGACGCCGCCTTCAAGAGCGCCGACGTCGTGGTGAAGAAGCGCATCGTGAATCAGCGCCTGGTGGCCAACGCCATGGAGCCGCGGGCGTGCGTCGCGCGCTACGAGGACTCCACGGGCGAGCTGACCCTCTGGGTCACCTCCCAGAACCCGCACGTGCACCGGCTCCTCATGTGCGCGTTCGTGCTCGGCATCCCCGAGCACAAGGTGCGCGTGATCGCTCCCGACGTGGGCGGCGGCTTCGGCTCCAAGATCTTCCTCTACAACGAAGAGGTCGTGTGCTCGTGGGCGACCCGCCAGATCAAGCGGCCGGTGCGGTGGACGGCGTCCCGCCGGGAGGCGTATCTCACAGACGCCCACGGACGTGACCACATCACCGACGCGGCGATCGCCATGTCCAAGGACGGCAAGATCCTCGGCCTCCACGTCAAGACCATCGCGAACCTGGGCGCCTATCTCTCGACCTTTGCGCCGGCCGTGCCGACCTTCCTCTACGGCACGCTCCTGAACGGCGTCTACGTCATGGGCGCCATCAAGTGCGAGGTGACCGGTGTCTTCACCAACACCACCGCCGTCGATGCCTACCGCGGCGCGGGCCGGCCCGAGGCCTGCTACGTGGTCGAGCGCATGATCGACGCCGCCGCGGCCGCCCTCAAGATGGACCCCGCCGACGTGCGGAAGAAGAACTTCATCCCGAAGTTCTCGGGCGCGTATCAGACCCACGTGGCGGTGTCGTACGACAGCGGGGACTACGCGAGAGCGTTCGACCGTCTCCTCCAGATGTTCGACTACAAGAAGTTCCGGGCGGAGCAGGCGGAGGCGCGCACCAAGGGTCGTTTGCTCGGCGTCGGCTTCTCGACGTACATCGAGGCGTGCTCCATCGCGCCGTCCAAGCTCGTGGGTGCCCTCGGCGCCGGCGCGGGACTCTACGAGTCCGGCACGGTGCGCGTGCACCCGACGGGAGGGTGACGGTTTACACGGGCTCGCATTCGCACGGGCAGGGACACGAGACCACGTTCGCGCAGCTGGTGGCGGACGAGCTCCAGATCCCCATGGACCAGGTGGAGATCGTGCACGGCGACACCGGCCTCATCCCGTTCGGCATGGGCACCTATGGCAGCCGCTCGGCCGCGGTGGGCGGCACCGCCCTCCACATGTCCGTGGACAAGATCAAGGAGAAGGGGAAGAAGATCGCCGCGCACCTGCTCGAGGCCTCGGCCAGCGACATCGAGTACGTGGGCGGCCAGTTCCAGGTGCGCGGAGCTCCGGCAAGGCGGTGCCCTTCGGCGCGGTGGCGCTGACCGCTTACGTCCCGCACAACTACCCCGAAGGCCTCGAGCCCGGTCTCGAGGAGACGAGCTTCTACGACCCGTCGAACTTCTGCTTCCCCTTCGGGGCCCACGCCTGCGTGGTCGAAATCGATCCCGACACGGGCCACGTGGACATCCTCCGCTACATCGCGGTGGATGACGTCGGCAACGTGATCAGTCCCGATGATCGTCGACGGCATGGTCCACGGCGGCATCGCCCAGGGCGTGGCCCAGGCCCTCTGGGAGGGCGCAGTCTACGACGACCAGTCGGGCCAGCTCGTGACAGGAAGCATGATGGACTACGCCATTCCCAAGGCCGACATGCTGCCGATGTACGAAACCGACCGCACGGAGACTCCGACGCCGGTGAACCCGCTCGGCATCAAGGGGGCGGGGGAGACGGGAACCATTGCGTCCACTCCCGCGGTGATGAACGCGGTCGTGGACGCGCTGTCCGGGCTCGGGGTGGACCACATCGAAGCGATGCCGCTCACGCCTGAGCGGGTCTGGACGACCATCCAGGCCGCCAAATCGAAGAAGTAAGGGAGACGCCCATGTATCCAGCCCAGTTCGAGTACCACAAGGCTTCCACGGTCAAGGAGGCGCTCGACCTCCTCGGCAAGTACAAGGACGAGGCCAAGCTCCTTGCCGGCGGCCACAGCCTCCTTCCGGCCATGAAGCTCCGCCTCGCCCAGCCCAAGCATCTCATCGACATCGGCAAGGTCGCGGGACTCGAGCGGCGTCAAGCGAGGAAGGCGGCACCCTCGTGATCGGCGCCATGACCACTCACTACGCCATCGAGAGCTCGGCACTACTCAAGAGCAAGTGTCCCGCTGCTCCCCGAGGTCGCGGGCCACATCGGCGATCCCATGGTGCGGAACATGGGCACCATCGGCGGCAGCCTCGCCCACGCTGACCCGGCGGCCGACTGGCCGGCGGCCGCGATTGCCCTCAACGTGGATCTGGTGGCGGAGGGGCCGAAGGGCAAGCGAACCATCAAGGCCGACGATTTCTTCAAGGGACTTCTGACAACAGCTCTCGCAGATGACGAGATTCTAACGGAAATTCGAGTGCCCGCAGCGGCCGCGAACGTCAAGAGCGCATATGTGAAGTTCCCCATCCGGCCTCGCGCTTCGCCGTGGTCGGGGTGGCCGCGGTACTGACCATGGACGGTGGCAAGGTCTCCAAGGCCAGCATCGGCATCACGGGCGCGGGCAGCAAGGCGGTGCGGGCCAAGGGCGTGGAAGCCGCCATCACGGGCAAGGCGGCCGACGCGGCGTCGATCCAGGCCGCAGCGGAGAAGGGCGCGGACGGCGTCGACGTCCAGCCGGACCTCCAGGGCTCCGAGGAGTACAAGAAGCACCTGCTCGAGGTCTTCGCCAAGCGGGCAATCGAGGCGGCGGCCGCCAAGAAGTGACGGGAGACGGTTCTACCAGGCCCCGCGGATTTGCGTCCGCGGGGCCTTTTGTTTGGTTGCCCTGGTGACGACAGCCATCGTGCTTGCCGCCGGCCTCTCGCGGCGCATGGGGAGGCCCAAGCTTCTGCTCGACCTTCGCGGCAAGCCGGTCATTCGCCATACCGTCGAGCGTCTCGTGGCCGCCGCAGACATGGACGAGATCCTGGTCGTGGTGGGCCCTGAGCACGCCGCCCTCGAAAGAGCCCTCGGCGGGCTGGGCGTGCGGCTCGTGGTGAATCCTGCTCCCGAGGCGGGGCAGGGCTCCTCGGTGAGCGCGGGCGTCCAGGCGCTTTCCGCGCGCGCCACGGCCGCGCTCATCGCGCTGGGCGATCAGCCGGGCATCGCGGTCGAGGTGATCCGGAAGCTCCGGGCCGCGCTGGAAACCCCGGGCAAGAGCATCGCCGCGCCTCGCTACACCGACGGCCTGGGCAATCCCGTGATCTTCGCGGCCGCGGTGTTTCCGAGCTGGCGGCGCTTCCCGGTGATCGGGGAGCGCGCTCGGTGGTGGAAAGAGATCCCGCCCGCCTCGCCGTCGTCGAGATAGCCTCGGCCATGCCGAGTGACCTCGACACGCCCGAGGACTACGAGAGCCTCAGCGCCCCTGACAACTTCGCGGTAAACTGAGAGGACTATGAGAGCCGAAATCAAGAAGATCCAGGAGCATGATGGAAGCGGCTGACTACGTGACCGACCCCGCCATCGCCACCTCGGTCCATCTGGCCATGACCCTCAAGAAGCCTCTCCTCATCGAGGGGCACGCCGGGCGTGGGCAAGACCGAGATCGCCAAGGTCATGGCGCAGGATGCTCGGCACCAACCTGATACGCCTGCAGTGCTACGAGGGGCTCGACGCCGTCCCAGGCGCTCTACGAGTGGAACTACCCGCGAGCAGCTCCTGCACATCAAGCTCGAGGAGAGCACCGCGCGCACGCGACGTCGGAGAAGGAGGCGGCGATCTTCTCGCCGCCCTTCTCATCGGCGCCCGCTGCTCCAGGCGATCAGCCAGCGCGGCGCGCCGCCCGTGCTCCTGATCGACGAGATCGACCGGCGCCGACGAGGAGTTCGAGGCCTTCCTCCTGGAAGTGCTCTCCGACTTCCAGGTCACCATTCCCGAGATCGGCACCATCAAGGCGACCCAGCCGCCCTACGTCATCCTGACCTCGAACCGGGTGCGCGAGCTCTCGGATGCCCTGCGCCGCCGCTGCCTCTACATGTGGATCGACTTCCCGGCTTCGACAAGGAAGTGCGCATCGTGACCCGCAAGGTTCCCGGGGTGAACGAGCGGCTGGCGCCGGGAGATCTCGCGCTTCATGGAGACGGTGCGCACCATCCGCCTCGCCAAGGTGCCCGGCGTGGCGGAGACCCTCGACTGGGCGCAGGCGCTGTCCTCCTTGCACGCCGACCACCTCGACGAGGAGCTCGTGGCCGAGACGCTCGGTTGCGTGGTGAAGGACGCCGACGACGTGAAGCGGCTCAAGCGGGAGCTGGCCTCGGGCGGCATCGGCCGCTTCGTCGCCGCCCAGAGCTGAGGCGCGATGCCGTCGCCCCGCGACCTGATGCGCGCCATGCTGGCCTTCGGCGGCGTGCTGCGCGCCTCCGGGTTGCCGCGTGACGACGCCGGAGCTGATGGACGCCGTGCGCGCGCTCGAGGCTCGTGGACCTGATGGACCGCGACCGAGGTCTACCGTGCCCTCCGCACGGTGCTGGTGAGCCGCATGGAGGAGCAGCCGGCCTTCGACCGCTGCTTCGAGGCCTTCTGGAGGTTCCAGGCCGAAGAGGGGCAGGGGCTGGAGGGACTGGTCTCCATGGTCCAGCCCACTCTCCCCGAGAACGAGCACGGAGGGAATCCGCCGGAGGCAGGGCAAGATAAGCAGGCGCAGATCGCCCTCGACGACTGGGAGGAGGGTGAAGAAGCGGACGACGAGCCGCTCGAAGTGCCGGGGCTGTCGAATCGTGAAGTTTTGATGGAGCGGGACTTCTCGACCTTTCCCGCCGAGCAGCTCGACGAGGTCGCCCGGCTCACCGTGCTGATCGCCAAGCGTCTGGCCCGGCGCATGAGCCGGCGCCGCAAGCCGACCCGCCGCGGGGGCATCGTGGATCTCCGCCGAAGCATGCGGGCGAATCTCATGAAGGGCGAGATCATCGAGCTTCGCCGGCGGTCCCGGCGGCGGCGGAAGGTGCGCCTCGTCCTCCTGTGCGACGTGTCGGGCTCCATGGATCTCTACAGCCGCTTCCTGCTCCAGTTCCTCTATGCCCTCCAGAACCTCTTTGGCCGCGTGGAGACCTTCACCTTCGCCACGCGCCTGACCCGTGTATCCGATCTCCTGCGCGGACCATCCTATAAACGGGCCCTCAGACGCCTCACCGAAGTGCGGGACTGGTCGGGAGGCACGCGCATCGGTGAGGCCATACGTGACTTCAACCAGGAGTGGGGACGCCTGGTGGACCGGAGGACCATCGTGCTCATTCTGTCGGACGGCTGGGATACGGGCGAGCCGGACGTCCTCGCCCAGGAAATGCTCACGCTCAAGCGCCGCGCCGGCCGAGTGCTCTGGCTCAACCCGCTCCTCGGCAACCCGTCGTACGAGCCGCTGACTCGCGGCATGGCCGCCGCCCTGCCCCTGGTCGACCACTTCGCGGCCGCTCACAACCTGTCGAGCCTCCGTGAGCTCGCCACGCATCTCGACCCTGAGATAAGCGATGAGCGAGCTCTTCGAGCACCTGGACCGGCTGCGCAACGCCGAAGGCAAGGTGGCCCTGGCCACCCTCGTCAACTACGCGGGGACCACGCCACGCAAGGAAGGCGCGAAGATGCTGGTGGGGGAAGGTGGACGCATCCTCGGCTCGGTCACCATCGGGGGTTGTGTGGACGCCCAGGTGATCGAGGAGGCGGCCTCCGTGCTGACCGCCCACAAGCCGCGCCTGCTCCAGCTCGACCTCGGAGACGAGGAGGCGTGGGAGATCGGGCTGACCTGTGGAGGCACCATCGAGGTCTTCGTGGAGCCCGTGGATCTCGAGAAGCCCGATGACGCCACGCTGGCCATTTACGAGCGTCTCAAGGCCCACGCGGAGGCCGGAGGCGCGGCGCGGTGCTCACCCGCCTCAGCGGATCCACCGACACGGCGCCAAGATGCTCGTGTTCGACGACGGCCTGCGCGAGGGCTCGCTCGGGTCGGCTCGCGCTCGACACCGTCAGCCGTGGCCGCCGCGGAGGGTGCCATCAAGGCGGGCAAGTCCGGGACGCTGACCGTGGAGGGCGTGCGGGTCTTCGCCGAGGTGATCGTGCCGTCCTCCATTCTCCTCGTGGTGGGCGCCGGGCACGTCGCCATGCCGCATGGTGACCCTCGCGCGCGTGCTGGGCTTCAAGACCATCGTGGTGGACGGACGGCCCCGCTTCGCCACGCGCGGAGCGTTTTCCCGACGTGGACGACCTCAAGATCGGCATTCCCTCGGACCTGATCAAGAGCGTGCCCCTGGTGGCCTCAACGGCGCTGGTCCTCGTGGCCCACGACTACAAGTACGATCTGCCCGTGCTCCGCCATGCCCTCGGCCACGCCCGTGGGTTATGTCGGGCTCCTGGGCTCGAGCCGCCGGGGCAAGGCCATCCTCGACCTTCTTCGGGAGGACGGCGTCGGCGAGGATGCGCTCCGCCGGGTGCACGTGCCCATCGGCCTCGACCTGGGCGCGCAGTCGGCGCCGGAGATCGCCCTGGCCGTGCTTGCCGAGATCCTCGCCGTCCAGCGCGGGGCCACCGGGATGCCGATCAGCGAGAAGGTCCGGCGAGGCCTCAAGTGAAGGCCATCGCACTGAGACGGGACAAAGCAACGGTGGCCGCCCTCGAGGGACGGGTGATCTGCCATGACGTGCGCGACGGAGACCGCAAGGTGGCCGTGGACAAGGGGCAGGTGCTCGATGCGGCGGCGGCGGCGCGGCTGCTCGACCCTGGCGTGGGAAGAGCTGCACCTCCTCGAGCTGGAGCCTGGCGATCTTCACGAAGAGCCGGCGGGGGCGCGGCTGTCCCAGGCGGCGGCCGGCGACGGTGTGCATCGTCAAGGGCTACCATGGCGGGCAGTGGACGCTCTCGGCGACCCGCCGTGGCCTCCTGAGCGTCAGGAGAGACGCGCTCGGCCGCAGGTCAATACCCAGGAAGGCATGGCCGTCTTCACGCTCTATGATCTCCAGCCGGTGGAGACGGGGAGGCGGTGGCCCGCGCCAAGATCTCGCCGCTCGCCATCGCCGAATCGCTGGTGAAGCGCGCGGAGGAGCGGGCCTGGGCGGCGGGCGGCCTTCTCACCGTGAAGGCCTTCGAGCCGCGAAAGATCGGGGCCCTGACCCGCTCCAGTCTCGAAGCCAAGCAGCGGACGCGCTTCGAGGCGGCGCTCACCGAGAAAATCGACTGGTTCGGATCGAGTCTCCTCCCCGTTCGCTATTGCGACGACGATGCGGCGGCGGTGGCGGAGGCGCTTGCATCACTGGTGGGGAGGGGGCGGATGTTCTGATCGCGGCCGGCGCCGCGTCCCTCGATCCTCTCGATTCGATCTTCGAAGGCCTTCGCCTGGCCGGCGGCCAGATGATCCGTCACGGCGTCCCCGCCCATCCGGGCAGCCTGCTGTGGCTCGCGCGCTGGCACGGACGGCCCGTCCTCGGCATGCCCGCCTGCGGCATGTTCTCCCAGGCCACCGCCTTCGACCTCGTGCTGCCGCGCATGCTCGCGGGGAGGAGATGCGGATCGCCGAGCTGGCGGGGCTCGGCCACGGCGGGCTCCTGTCACGGGACAGCGCGTGGCGCTTCCCTCCGTATCGACAGAGCGCGGCTCGCGGCGAGCTACCGGATTAGCCACGTGGTCTACAGCGATCTCATTCGCGAGCGCTTCCGGCATCCGCGTTATCAGCGGGAGCCTGGAGGGGCCGGACGCCGCCTTCGAGGACGTGAACCCGCTCTGCGGCGACCGGATCCGCATCGAGTGCCGGATCGCGGACGGGCGGCTCGCCGACGCGCGTCATCGCGGCGACAGCTGCGCGATCTGTGTCGCCTCGGCCGATGTGCTGCTGGAGCGCAGCGATCGGAGAGCCGCTCGATCTGGCCTCGCGGCTCACCACCGCCGACCTGCTCGAGCGGCTGAAGGCGGACGTGCGGGCGTCCAGGATCAAGTGCGTCGCCCTGCCCCTGACCGTGCTCCAGGGCGCCCTCGACGGCAGAGGAGGTGGCGCGATGAGCAGCGTGGGCGAAGGATGCCGCGCGGATTTTCCCATCCTGCAGCGAGTGATCAACGGATCGCCCCTCGACTATCTCGACTCGGCGGCCTCGAGCCAGAAGCCCCGTCAGGTCATCGAGGCGGTGAGCGGGTACTATGAGCGGAGCCACGCCAACGTCCACCGCTCCATCCATACCCTGGGCGAAGAGGCGACCGAGCTCTACGAAGGGGCGCGCGACGCGGTGCGGGCTTTCGTGGGCGCCCGCTTTCGCGAGGAGATCGTCTTCACCCGAGGCACCACGGAGGCGATCAACCTGGTCGCGCAGTGCGTGGGCCGGACCCTCCAGCCCGGAGACGAGATCCTCGTCACGGAGATGGAGCATCATTCGAACCTGATCCCGTGGCAGATGGTCGTGCCGCGATCGCGGCGCGCTCTTGAAAGCGGTGCCGGTGATCGGCGAAGGCTTCCTCGACATGGAGGCGTTCCAGCCGGCTTCTCTCGCCGCGCACGAAGCTGGTGGCCGCGGCCCACGTCTCGAATGTGCTCGGAACCATCAATCCCGTGGCCGAGATCGTCCGGCGTTCCGCACGAGGCGGGAGCTCTCGTCCTCCTCGACGGCGCCCAGGGTGCTCCCCATCTCGCCCTGGACGTGGCGGCCATGGGAGCGGACTTCTACGCGTTCTCCGGGCACAAGATGCTGGGACCGACAGGCATCGGCGTTCTCTACGGACGCCGGGAAGTCCTGGAGCGACTGGAGCCGGCCTGGGGCGGGGGAGATGATCAAGGAGGTGTGGATCGATCACGCCCAGTGGAACGATCTGCCCTGGCGCTTTGAGCCGGGGACGCCTCCCATCGCGGGCGCCGTCGGCCTCCGCGCCGCGGTGGAATATCTCGGCAAGCTCGGCATGGAGCGGGTGGCGGCCCATGAGCGGGACCTCACTGGGCGCTGCCTCGATGCCCTCGCACGCATTCCCGGGGTGACCATCTATGGGCCGCGCAATCCGGAGATCAAGGGCGCGGTGGTGGCCTTCAACGTCGACGGCATCCACCCGCACGACGGCGCAGCGATTCTCGACGAGCGCGGCATCGCCGTCCGGGCCGGGCACCATTGCGCGCAGCCGCTCATGAAGCGGCTCGGCATCGTCGGGCACGCTGCGCGCGAGCTTTTCCGTCTACAATACGCCCGCCGAGGTCGAGCGCCTCGCCGAGGCGGTCGAGGATCTCCGCGGCGCGCTCTGATCCGCTTCCCGGGCAAGCTCCCGTCGGAGCGGGGGAGATATGCGCAGCATGATGGTAGGCGCGGCGGCCCTGTTCCTCGCGGTGTTCGCCCTCTCCTCGCCCGCCCTCGCCGCGGCGCCCGTGGCCATGATCGATCTGGATGGCGCCATCACCCCTGTGACCGCGCGCCTGCTCACGGCGGCCATCGAGCGGGCGCAGGCCGAGCGGGCCCAGGCGCTCATCGTTCCGCCTCAACACGCCGGGCGGTCTCGAGCGCTCCATGCGCTCCATGGCCCAGGCCATTCTGAACGCCGAGATTCCCGTCATCGTCTACGTGGCGCCCACGGGGCTCGAGCGGCCTCCGCCGGAGTCTTCATCACCATGGCCGCGCACGTGGCGGCCATGGCGCCCGCCACCAATATCGGCGCGGCTCATCCGGTGACCATCGGGCGGCGGGGACACGGGCAAGGAGATGGGGCAAGAAAGTCGAGAACGACGCGGCGGCCTTCGCGCGAAGCCTGGCCGCGCGAGCGCGGGCGCAACGTGGATTGGGCGGAGAAGGCGGTGCGCTGCATCGGTGTCGGTGACGGAGCGTGAGGCGGTGCAAGCTCAAGGTGGTGGATCTCGTCGGCCGAGAGCGTTCCGGACCTCCTGGCGAAGGTTGACGGGCGCACGGTGAAGACGGCGCGCGGCGCGGTCACGCTCCACACGCGCGACGCGCCCGGTCAAGCCCATCGAGGTGCGCTTTCGCGATCGCTTCCTCGCCCTCATCACCGATCCGAACATCGCCTACATCCTGATGATGGTCGGCATGCTCGGCATCTTCTTCGAGCTCGCAGAACCCGGGGTGGTGCTGCCGGGAGTGATCGGCGGCATCTCGCTGATTCTGGCCTTCTTCGCCTTCCAGAGCCTGCCCATCAACTGGGCGGGCGTGCTGCTGATCCTGTTCGGCGTGGCCCTGCTCATCGCCGAGATCAAAGTCGTGAGCCATGGCGTCCTCACCGTCGGGCGGGGTCAGTCGCCATGGTGCTGGGCTCCTTCATGCTGTACGAGGCGCCGGAGGTCGGCTTTCGCGTCTCCTGGACGGTGATCCTTCCCACCGTGGGCGCGACGGCCGGGCCTGGTCGTGTGGGCGGTCATCGGCCGGGGTGCGGGCCATGATGAAGCGCCCGGTCACCGGCGCGTCGGGCATGATTGGGCGCGTCGTGGTAGCGCGCTCGGCGCTGGGGCCCGAAGGCCAGGTGCAGCGTGGATGGTGAGATCTGGCGCGCGGTGAGCCGAGGGCGAGGCCATACCGGCAGGCGAAAAGGTGCGCGTGACGGCGGTGGATGGACTGACTCTCAGGGTCAGCCGCGCTGGCGACCGGCCCTAGGACTCCAGGAGGATCCACCATGCGACTCGACTGGACGCTGGGGTTGATCCCGGTGTTCGTGATCGCGCTCTTCGTCCTGCTCAACGCCGTGCGCATCCTGCGCGAGTACGAGCGGGCGGTCATCTTCCGCTTCGGGCGCCAGTCGCCGGCCATCGTCAATCCTGGGGCGACGGCAGCGGGCCCGGCTTGCTCCTTCTCATTCCTTTCGTGGACAAGATGGTCAAGGTCAGCCTGCGCACCATCACCATGGACGTGCCGCCGCAGGACGTGATCACGCGCGACAACGTGTCGGTCAAGGTGAACGCGGTCATCTTCTTCCGCGTGCTCGACGCCAACAAGGCCGTGATCAGCGTGGAGGACTACCTCGTACGCGACCTCCCAGATGGCGCAGACGACCCTCCGCAGCGTGCTCGGCCAGCAAGAGCTGGACGATCTCCTCGCCTCACGCGAGAAGATCAACGAAGAGCTCACGCGGATCATCGACCAGCACACCGAACCCATGGGGCGTGAAGGTGGCCGCCGTCGAGGTCAAGAACGTCGATCTGCCCCAGGATATGCAGCGGGCGATGTCGAAGCAGGCGGAGGCCGAGCGGGAGCGGCGGGCCAAGGTCATCAATGCCGAGGGCGAGTTTCAGGCCGCGGCCAAGCTCGCCGAGGCCGCCGATGTGCTCACACGCTTTCCCATCGCCGTCCAGCTCCGGTATCTCCAGACCATGCGCGAGATCGCCTCGGAGCGGAACACCACGACGTTCTTCCCGCTCCCCATCGACCTGTTTGCGCCGCTCCTGCGCGCTCTCGGGGAGAGCCAGGCGCCGAAACCCTGAACGGGCCCTGTGGAGAGGACGTCGTTTCCCTTGTCGGGAGGGGGCGGGGCGGGTAGAATGACCGTTGCTTCGGGGGTTAGCTCAGTTGGGAGAGCGCGGCGTTCGCAACGCCGAGGTCGAGGAGGGTTCGAATCCTTACCCTCCACCATATAAACTATCAGCAGCTTACAGGCCCCGCAGACGGAGTTGTGGCAGTGGTGGTAACTGATGGTTATCGGCCGGGGCGTCACGCCTGCTCGGCCTCTTCGTGTCTCAGGCGCAACGGGGAGTTGGCGGCCCGCTTTATTCGAGCCGTCGCCCTGACGAAGCGGTTCAGTCCATCGACGTGACGAGCGTGGGCGCGCGCCATCCTGCGAAAATACCGCTCAGCCTCCTGCACGGAGTTGCGTCCAGCTCCAATCCCGCATCAGTCAGGATTGGTGCGGCGCGACTCAGTGCCTCGCAGCCCTCAGCCGCCCAGGTGATGAAGGTGTGTGCCGCGTCGAATGAAACTCCGGTAACGGAGCTTCGCTCGCGCCAGTAACTTGCCAGAAATGCTCCTGAAAGGGATAGCGGGGCAGTTCGTTTTCGCGCAGAAACTCGCTGCTCGGCCGTCCACCCCGCAGCGTCGCCTCAGCTCCATGGTCTCGCGATGCCAGTAGCCAACGGGGCCAGTTGAGGTGGAGAGCGGCACCAGCGATCTTCTTTGTCCTTCGCCTTTGTCTTGACTTCGCGAGTCCCGTCACACAGGGATTCCGCTGTACGCGTATTCTGCTGGGCAAGTCCACGTCGTCCCACCGGAGGGTTGCTGTTCACCCCAGCGCAGCCCGGCAAAGCGGTGACGCCGAGGAACGGAGTTGGGGCGGTGTGTCGAGTCTCTAACGCTCGAAAAGAGGGTGGGAGCCCCCCAGCTTGCTCTCCGAAAAAGGTGTAAGAGGCTCAGTGCGCTGATCGTGCCGTCGGGGAGGTCCACGCACCATGTAAATTGGAGCAGTATCAAACCTGCCGGCTGGTGCCCGGCAATCCAGGCGACGCTTGGTCAGATGGCGGTAGTAGGCTGAGCGGGGACCTGAACTCGCTCTTGAGTGGCGCGAGGACTTCCGGGCACGCCGGATGGCGTCCACTACCCTCCGGGCATCAGGAATGTCACCGACCACCGCCACGTCACCCAGCAGTCGCCCAATCCGAGAGCTTTGAAGTCAAACACATGCGCGAGAGCACGTCGGTAGCTGATGGCGTTCCCGCCTCGTCCATTTCGCCCACGCTCACTTGGGTACACCACATTTGAACGACGCCGCGCCCGTCTCCTAGCTGTAGCCATCACTGGCGCATGGCGCTGGCGGCTTGGCGTTTCGGACGGCTCGCCATGTCGGAGGCGCTACCGCCGTTTCATAGATGGATCTTCTGATCTCAGGTCCCGGGCGCGTCCTGTTCGCGTTCCGTGAATCGTTCGTCGCTCGCGCTGGCCTCCTCGTGGTGGACCGTGATGAGCTGAGAACGCCGCGACGCGCCGCTGATAAGTGGCTCCCATCACGCGCCTCCTCTCCGGTCGAGATACTGTCGCAGGCCTCCCGTCACTCACGTCCCGCAAGTCCATCGTGGTCAATGGCAGCGCTGGCCCCGGCAGCAAGAGCGCAAGTCTTAAATAGCCGTGACTTGATATCCCCACCCCGCACGTCGCCTCCTGTCTCCGCGGGGGTCGTTAGATCGGCGATACGCTCACATCGCAATCACGTGCCGGCGGGCCTTCAAGGCCCAGCTTATGGATTTGCGCGAGGCTCGGCCGCCCGGGACCGATGAACTATCCAGTGCGTCGAAGTCGCTGGGTGACGGATAACGACCCCGTCAGTTTGATAGCAGGAGCACGTCGGAGCTAGATTCACGGCGCGACCCAGCGCCTCCGGCTGAGTCTGAGATCCGAGAGCGCCTTGAGCTACAGGCACAGGGTCCAGCTCCGGCAAAAGCTCAGCACCACGCGCTCAGACACGATCTCCGCACTGACAGGGACTGCCCGCCACAATGCGCGCGGGCCTCGAGGTCGTGGGCGGTCGCGGGCGGCCAGCCACGATCAACCGCCTCGCTGTAGCCTTCGGTGGTGGACTTCGAAATCCGAAGGTCCAGGCGGAGCCGCACCGGCGGCTCGCCGGGAGTCCCTGCAGCCCGCTGGCGCCGGGCACGACTTCAAAGTGCTAGGGGAGCTGCACCCTGACAGCCTAATCGCCCTAGGGGCCAGCCTCCCAGGCCGTCTGCGGCGGCAATCCAGCGGTCGATCTTCTGAGGGAGTTTCTTGAGCAAAAAGAACTTGAGGCTTGAGCCAGCAAGGGCTCGGATTAGGCTGCATGAAGTGATCCATCCTCTGAACTCTGGCAGGACGGTTGAACATCGCGAAGGGATTCGGGAGCCGGGTTAGTGACCAACTTTGGGTAAGGTGTGTCGCGGCATTTCTCTCCGAACCTTCTTCTTCCCTCCCTGTTCAAAGCTATTAGTTATGGAGGCCTGCACAATACCCCCGATTCTGGTCGCTATTAGAGAGCTGAAACCTGGGATTCTGGCGCACCACTCCCAACCTGGAACGGAAACCGAGATACTTTGTGTTTTCCCCTGATCACCTCCGCATGATGCCCAAGCGTTCTAGAATATTCCGCCGCCATCACCCCGCCGTGCCACAGAATTGTGGTGTAGAGAACTCCAGGAGCGCAGCGGCAACCTTCGAAACAGATAGAGGCCGTTGTTGCAGCGAGCGAGGAAAAACTCGGCCTGCCGGGGGCACACTTTGAGGAAATCATCACGCAGGCTACAAGGGGTGACGTGAGAGGCGCGTCGGCTGCAGATGGTGGTGGCATGGGCCCCGCGTAAGGTTACTTAGATCGAATAGGAAGCTCGATGGGGACTTCGCGCGCTACCGACGCCGAAAGCGGTCTCGCCGCCTTCGCGCAGCCCTGGCGTGATGGCTGCGGAAGCTCAGCGCTGGTCGATGCGTAGCCGAACGGCTTCGGGGTCGGCGTCCGTGTTCCATGCCACGGACCTCACCGATCCGGTGGGCGCGGAAGAGCCGAGAGAAAGTCGAATCGCGCGCCTCTTCGGCATCGGTCCCGTCGATTCCTAGGAGAGGCCAGCGTCGACGCCACCAAATCATCGGCCGTACTTCTGTGGTGTTGCCCCATCTCAAAGGAAAAGCGATCGCTACCGTTGTGCCATGACTCGCCAGACTTCTCGCTTCCAGTGGGTGGCAAATATCCGAGCCAGGCGAACAAGTAGTCGTCAGGAAGTTTGCGCCGGTCCATGGGTACCGGAGTCTGCCATATGAGTCCATCCCCGCTCAAAGACCTTAATATCGCGAACCGCTGGCCTAAGTCGTCTCCTCCCTGAAAGATGGGCGCCGTGGCTCAGGTGACTAGACCTGCGTCGAATGCGAGGCAGGAGGTCCACGGCGTCGAGTTCTTCTTCTTCTATTACTGCGTCTGGCTAATGACGCTGCGGGAGAAGTTGTCCGAGCGGCGACTGGTGAGCTTGTTCTCGCGGAACATACTGCTACCGTTGTCTTGCTCTCGAAGCCTGGGCCCCCAACGCGATCAGCATGGCTGATTTGCGTTCGACTCAGTGGTTGGTGGGCTTGCAGCGACAGCTAGCCCTGCCTCCACGGTGGGCCAGAGAGGAAATGCTCCTCCACAACGGCACGGACTACTTGATGTCGGGAGGGCCGCAGACCGGGCTACGAGGTCTCAGAGTCCATCTCTTCTCCCTTCGCATGGGAATAGTGTTTCGCCTCCGGCCCCACTTTTAGAAGTGCAGGTGATCGATGGTCTTGCGAATCGCTCGCGAGCGGAATCAGAGATTCTGCAGGCTTATAGCGCGCCTCAAAGACGCGTCTTTCGCCGTGTGCCGCCCAGGCAACCGTGGACCGTGCCCGCTTCAATGAGAATGGCGATTTGCGGAAATCCGGGGGCAACTCCCGGCGCGTCAAGTTACCCCCAGAACTTTCTTACGAGCCCCACCATCGCGCCGGCTGGCGCGCGCGTTAGGGGGTCGGGTTCGCCACTTAGACGCTACCAGGCCTTCTCCTCTCTCCCTCTGCTACGTGCGCGCCGAAATGATTTCCTCGGCGAGGACACCGATAAGACTTCACTTCGCCCGCTGTGCTAGCGGATCGTCGATTGCGACGTGAGCTGACGCGGCACATAGAGCGAGTCTCACAATCAGCTATAAATCAGCGCCGCGACGTAATCCCGCCTGGCGCCGTGCCCACAAGCGCGTTTGACTCACTGGGGCTGAGCTGCCCCGGGCGTCCAGGAGGACTTAGTACCGCAGTTCTGATCCAGCAGAACCGCCCTGCTTCATATGTCCACGCGTCAGCGTTGAACTCCCCGCCACGAGGGTACGCTTTCGCCGCGCGCGAGCCTCGCCGTCTATCCTCCGCGCTGAAATCGCCAGGATGCGCCACTGGTACAAAGAAGAAATGCTGCACTCAGCATCCGTGGCTAACGTGGGCTCCGCGCGAAACAGCAGTTCCAGCATGGGTCGTTGATCGGTGTCGTGAAAAAATCCTGCCGATTGGTCAGGCCGCAGCCTACCGGCACTGGTCCGGGGGCGCATTAGCATTGCCGCGCCCAGGTTCCTTTCTTGCTGTTCAGGTCAAAGTGGACAACGACGCGAACGGCGCGCCGTGGATTCGTGCCAGCTCATCGCTTCGGGCGACCTTTCCACCTCCCGCCAGGCTGGCAAACGGCATCCTTCTGGCCCGCCGCCGCGAGGGCAACGCCGGTTGTCATTGGACGACCCACGCCCCTGAACTGTGCTTTGATTTGCGTGGCCGACCAACGGTCCTACTGGTATGTCATGGGAAAGGTATCGGCAATCACGCCGCCTGGCGATGCACTCTTCTGGCGGCAGGAGCGCGAGGCGCGATTCTCGACATGAGCGCGCCGCCCCTCGACTTGAAAGCATCGGGACTATCGGTGTCATCCATATCGAATGCGCCGCGCGCGCAGGCGCTTCATCCGAATACTTGCCCTGCTGAGTTTCGGCGGCGGCAAGGCGATTTAGCGTGGAAAGTTTTTCTTACCTCGCCGGCTATGGCTGGCTCTGATCCCTTGACTGCGCCTCCTCCGAAAGCTCGGCGCGCCAATCCGCCACAGACTGCTCTTCGCGCTGGTGGTTGAACCGCACCACAGTGGTAATTCCCGAACGTCACGCTGATTTCAGGTCAGATGTGCAAACCTGGGTTTTGTAGCGCTAGACTCGCCTCCGGCGATAGGACGGCCTGGACTGACTCTGACAGCACGGCCAGCGATCGCGCTTCGACGCTTCCCCTCTAGTGCCCTATCCTTCTTTGCCAATGCCGAGCCACGAGGAGGCCGGGATGACGACGCCGGCACAAGCCACCCAGGCTGAGGTTTTTTTACGAAGCCGCCACGAGAGATCGTTTACGGAGATGCGCCGACTCGCTCGCCGATGCCCACCTCCGTTGATTCGACTTTAAAGAAAACCCTGGCGGCGATCCTGATGGGGTGTTTTCCATCACGGCGAGCCCACGATAGAACGATGGAGGTGAAAGCGTGGAGAAGCAGCCCCGCGCGCGAGCAGCGGATCAATTTTCTCTTCGACCGTGTGGTCTGGCCTATGACCTCGAGGATCGGGGCAAGTCCTTCGCCGAAATGGGGCCCTCGCGTGGAGGCTGCACCATACGCCGTAAAAGAGCTGGTTTCACTACCCAGCGTTAAATGGATTCGACAGAAAGGGGAGAATCTGGGCTCAGGAGTTCCCCGACCGGGACGGTTTCTGCTTATCTAAAGGCTGAGTACTGATCTGAATCAAACAGCGGACCGAAGGAGCAAGCGGGACGGCGGCGGCTGTTAGAGTTTCGCTGTCCGAGCCTTCACTGGCCGCAACGGGGACTCAGCCATGAGCGCCGCGGCCTTTATCGCCGCAGCGCGAAGTTGCCGGAAATGACATCCCGTTTCGCCAGCAAAGTCTAACGCGCCCAGCACGCGCGCTGACTCATGCGGACTGGCAGGTCCTACAGCTCAGGCGGCCAAACGGTGCTGATATCGCCAGCCGAGCAGACCGTGGGTGTCACTCTTTGCGCTAGCTCCCCTGATTCGCCACATCGCGACCACATCGTGCCAAAGCGGCAGAAATCACCCCGCTCAACGGAGGCAAGAAATCCATGACAAAGCAGGTGGATGAACCCCAGTGGTCTCTGGGAGTCATGTCTGTGGCTTCCTGCAACAAGACCGTGGGCCCCTGACAAAGGTTACTTTTCTGTGCAAGCATTCCCGCAAATCTTTTCTCCATCTACGTGTGTCTTTTTCTCTATGAAGTTTGACCTTCCTTGAGGTATGCTTATACATCCAAACTCCTGGCGAGGTGTACGGAAACGAAGTGAGAGGAAAGCTTCGCTGATGATCGGTCACCCCCATCGCGAGTAAGCTCGAAGCTGCATTGCCGTCGCCGCCTATACCGCTTCCGTCCTGGCGTGGCCGAAAGATTCCTCATGCATGTAGCCGTCGAAAAAGGGGTGCCCTGAAAATTCAACCTTCTCGCTTACGTTGATTACACCGCGGCAAAAATAACACTACGCACCAGGTAGCGAAGGCTGTCGATCATACGCAAGAAAGGCAACAGCCAAACCACGAGATCAAGACAATGTGTCCAAAGGGATGCGGAGGAACCCTAACACCTCGCATGCTCTTTGAAGGTTTCATTGCGTTCCGGCAAGAAATCCCATCCGGCGGGTAACACGTTCATCTGGTCGACGAACACGGCCAACGCGCCCCTGACGCGTTTCTGAACTGCACACGGCGGTTTGTACGCCGCTATCGTCGAGCACCTTCCGACGACCGGAGCGTCGATTGACGCGATTGCGTCGCCGCTCAACCTTGGTGGCGGCCACGGTCAGCAGTTCTATCCTGTGGCCGGAAGCGGACGGTTGCTGGGTGCTGGTGCCGATAGTCAAAGCGGTGGCAAATCGAGGCAAGATAACGACGGAATAAGCTTCGCTCACGACCGAGGAGTGCCGGTGAAGACGACCTTTACTTCACTCCCCGCCAATGTCCAGCGCCGTTACACTGCCGGCCCCGTCGCTACCTCAAATGCGGAATGATTCGGGGCCGGAGACACCCGCCGACCGACCATAAGCCGCCATGATTTCCACCGAGCCCAGCCGCCCTCGTTGCGCCCGCACTATAAGAGCAAATTCAGCCTGAACGGTGGTCATGGTCCCCGCTTGCGCCGACGCGTGAAGAAAAAGTGTTGACATCTGATCACGTTCGGGCACCGTCACCCACGCGCCTGCTACAGTTTTCGGCGGAAGTCCCACCCGTCAGTCACCAGGCTGTGCGCGCTCAGGTCTGTGGCAGCGCCGAATCTGCCATCTCTGCTCGTCCGCCCCGAAGGAAGGCAGTGGTTACCCTCAACTACGCGGCCAATGGTGACTCCGTGGAAACCAACGGCATTGGCAACAACGGTAACTGGAAGATCGGTCACCCTGATAGCGGATCCGAGGTTCTAGAGAGCTGTCGTTTTCCGCATCGGGTTTTGTGCGATACTTTATGACAAAGAAGCCGCTTTGCGCCTTGACCGCCTTGATCTTCGTGCCGACGATTATCTCTGTTCTGCCCCGACCTCTCCCGGTTCTTGCACTCGAAAAATGAAGCGTGCTGTGCACCGCTGCCTAGATCAACCGGTAATCTCAAATGTCGATTTCATACTGACCTGGCACTGTCACGATCTTGTTGTGTCAGATTATGCAACGTCTTCTCTCCTGGTATGAAGGAGACGTTTTATTATCGCTTTCCTCGCGGCGAACGCTAACTCGCCGTAATTCTCTTCTTCTTTGAGTCACATTTCACGGTAGGCGCAGTTGGTCATCTCTAACCCTCCCGCCCGCGCTCACTTCCTCGGCCCGCGCGGTCTCCACACGGTGCTGTAAGGCACCTATAGAACGTCCCGGCATGCGGGCCCCCGCCGTGGCAGAAGTCCTGCCAACGTATCTCCTGACCGGGGCGATGATCTCGCGCCCAGGTTTCGCAGACGCTGCACCTCTATCTTGCGCCCTGACAGTACGGTCGGATGAACGGAGAACGCCCCGCGCCTCAGCCTTCGTGGAAGCTATCCGTGAGAAACAGGCCGATTTGCCGTCGGAACGCCAACGGCGCCATGCTTGCTTATCCGCCGCTACGAGTTCCAGCGTCCCGTCGCAACCTCTTGACTCAATAAAACCCATACGCTCTGTTGAAGGCTTCGATGGCTATCGCTGAGCAGGCAGCAGAGCTGTCGATCCATACGCCGCGAGTGCTCATCCTGGCGCCCGGGCGGGCTCGATAGGTTGATCGCAGCCTGACGGCGGCGCTCACCGGCCATCCTCGGCCCCCGCTCCCCGTGACGTAATCTGCCAGATCTGGACGCTGCGCCGCCCTGCAGCCGCCAGACACGACAAAGTGGTTGCACGGTGTGGCACGTAGACTCGGCGCGATTGAATTTCCATCACCCCGGAGAGGAGTGATATAACGCAGCGCCACATGCAGGACCAGCGCGCCGGAAGTGACGGCTTCCGGCAGCGCGGTGAAGCGCCTGCCAGAACAGCGCCGCCGTAGGCTGAGATGGCGGCTGGCGGCAACGAATGATGGAACACGTTCACGCGACATTGTTGGCTTTCGTCGTTGTCGCGCCGCGGGGCCGCTGGTGACGGCCCTGGCGGTCGGCGCTCGAGCCCCGTAAACCCGCGCCACGCATCTCGACTGCTGCGCCACATTCTGACTGATTCCTCGCCCGGCAGCACAGCCTCCCGCTCTCAACGCGCGCGCGGCACTCCGTCGCTGCAGGCGTTCGAGCACCGGCGACCGGCCGGTCGCACGTGTTCTCCATGGCGAGGTCTCGGCGGCTCGCCGTTGCTGGCGGGTCGAACCTGGCGTCGACACGGTCCTCCCGTCCTTTGCGAGGGCGCGTGCCCGTCCGGGCGCCGCTAACGTCGTCCTACCTCGACCACAAGGCCGCCTTCTTCCAGGCGCGGCAGCTGCGGCGATATCAATGTCGCGGGCGTTCTGATCGGCCCGGTTCGTTGCGAAGTTCGACCCGACGACCCTGAAAGCCGGTCTGGTACACGCAACGGGGAACACGGTGGAGGCCGTCGGAGGTCGGGACTACCCTGGAGCGATGGCGATCTTGACCGACGTGATACATCTACGTGGTGTCCAGCAATACGTAACTGAACGAAGTATAT